>Ga0209956_1000016_pt1 | contig 141514 bp, 104 predicted proteins | sample SalPon2A_C_D1_MG_FD_185720 | JGI IMG/M metagenome (GOLD analysis project Ga0209956, IMG submission 185720) | Soil microbial communities from South San Francisco under conditions of wetland restoration - Salt Pond MetaG R2A_C_D1_MG (SPAdes)... | ecosystem: Environmental > Terrestrial > Soil >...
GGCTTGGTGGTGTCGAAACTCCAGCCTATCCCCGTGTAGGGAAGGAGGAAAACCCTGTGCGCTCTCAACGACTTACCGGCTCTGCCTACAACGATACTGGCCACCGCCCGTGCCACCAAGCCCTGGTCCCAAGCTCTCCCCTACCCCCGAAGAATCGCACCCGCTCAGCTACACCTCCTGGAGGAGAGCCTATCTCCTCAGAGCTACTGTCGCAGTGGGTGTTTTGAGCTGCTTGGTCAAACTCGCCGTCGAGAGCAGTGAGATTGTCACAACTCTCGTTGATACACCATTGGCAGTCCAACCTGTTGCACTCAATGATGAGAAGTATCAGGCTGTCACACTGAAGGCAACCCGTTGTGAAGACGCACTGGCTGCGATTGCAAGCTTCGGTCTCTGGCACTACAAGCATGAAGGAGCATCCGATTATGATTGAAGCTCCGATGATGATTGCCGACAGCCGGTTCATACCAACCTCCTTTTTTAGTTGGGGAGCTCGACTTCGAGCCTGACTTCCACAGCCCGCGTGGACCACGGCGTCAAGGTAGCTTTGGTGAGGAAACCATTCGGTGCGCCTATAAGGACGTTGAAAGGACTTGTCACGTCCGCCAAATACAGCCGATACTCCCCGGGCTCCAGAGCCACCAGGGAGAGGTGGCCCGATCCGTCGGTCGTCGCCAGTTGGCCTAGTCGAGCCAAATGAGCCGCCACTACCTCCCGGGGATACACGACATTTCCAGTGGCCAAGAGCACACCGAGACCTTCTCGCGGAGCGCCTTGCGATGTCTTGAGCGTGACCTGCAAGCTCGCCGGTGCCGGGGCGCATACGATTTCCAGGGGTGTGGCCTGGTCCGGGAGCCGCTCGATCAACCGGGCTCCGAGAGGACAGTTGGGGCCTGCAAAGAAGACCCGGTGCGCCTGTCCAGGCACCACCGGTAACCGGAAGCTGCCATCCGCGTCAGGCGTGCCGGTACCGACCAGCACAGGCTCGTGCACCTCGAGCTTGTAGATCGCAGTCCAACCGTTGAGGACCGGATTGCCACCGGGGGTCAAGAGGCGAGCCACGATCTCCGGTCGCCGGGTGAGTGTCAACACCACGGGCTGGAGATCCAGATCCGGACCTACCACCACCTGTGCGGCTTCCGAAGACGCGTAACCCTCCTTGTGGGCGATGAGCTCTGCTTGACCATCCTCCTCGACCGGAAAGGCAAACGCCCCGTTCGAGTCGGTCGTCGCGAGACGGTGGCTGAGCCGATTCCACTTCAACTGGACGTTGGCGTTCTCCACCGGCTTGCCTTCGCTATCGATCACCCGACCTGCGATCTCTTCGCTTGCCAGGTCGAAATCTACGGTTTCCGTGCCTCCACCGACCCGCACGGACTTCATCGCTCCTGGGGCACCCGAATTGTTGTAGACGAACATCCAGTACTTTCCGGTCGTCCACAGGGTCATCTCATAGTGACCCTCGTCATCGGTTCGCACAGCGACGAGCGCATCCTTGGACGACGAATTCCTGATCTTGTTCTCGGGATCCTGCGCCACCACTTCAAACTCCCGGGCAGGCCTCTCTCCCAAACGAACCGTCCCTTCCACGCCGGTGGGCTCGAGAGCTACCTCCTGCCGAGAGTCCTGTCCTTCGATGATCTGAAGAACACGCTCAACATGTGCAGAGCCCGGTCCGTGGTCTTCCATCAATCGCCGAGGAGGCCGAACGCGCAGCCAGTAAGTCCCTTCGCGTAAGCGTCTCGTCTGGCAGAGTCCCTCCTCATCGCTGGTGGCGCTGAAGACCTCTTGCGGCGGAGCTTGGGAGCTCGGGGCGTCCCTCGTATACCGCAGAAGGGTGCACTCGGCACCACGGGCCGGCTTGCCTTCAAAGAGGACGGAGACCGTCACGCTCCCGCCTCTCGGCAAGAGCACATCCTGGAAGGCGAAGGTTCCCAGCGTGGAGGACAAGCCCGCGACATGGACCGGCAGAAACGGGGGATGACTCAAGCTGGCCTCCATGATCGGTTCCTCGATGCCGGAGAAGACAGCGAGACCGAAGTCTCCGGTCTTCGCCTTCAGCACCTTCTGCTCCTCCCTGCTGACTTCGGAGTACCCTGGAGCGGGCGAGATTTCCACCTGTGCGCCGCCCACTATAGAGCCGGTTTGCCGATCGCCGGCTCGCAGAACCAGGGACCATCCGGATCGCTTCTGGTACGGAATCGTGAGCTGCTCCCCGGGACTGACGTCGAGCAAGATCAGGTGCGGCGCCGAGCCCTTGGAAGACAGAGATGCGATGAAGGCTCCTGCCGGAATTCTCAGCACCCCGTCATCCAGGGGGCCCAACCGTAGGACCGGACGTGGTTCCGCTGGATTGTCTTGGGGATACAGCGACAGCATCAAGGAAATCTCCCCGGGGAGGTTCGTCACGGTGAGCCACGCCTTGCGCGGCACCTGGAGCCGGTAGCCCTCGTCGGTAGGCTGGAGGTCCTGAGCCCTGATGCTCAACGGGCCGTGGCCCGTGCTGTCGATTTGAAGCACATCGAACGGTGGCAGCTTAGTGGGAAGCGAGTGGCCCGGTACTCGATCACAGTCTCGCTTCAGGCCGTGAATACAGCACACTTCGAAGACTTCTTCCGTCGGAAGGGGCTCCCCCCGATCGTCCACCCACTGAAGGGACTGCCTGGTGGTCTGCGAGTCGCCGTAGAGTGGGTGAAACGCAAGTGTCAGGGCCAGCAAGCCAGCGGCTTCGATGCATCTCATGATATTCTATAGTATTCAAGCGTAACTGCGCGGTCAAGTCAGGTGACACGCAGTCCAAACAAACCAGCTTCCAGGTACTTGTAGGAGATCCTCGTCGACAAGGGCGACGAAGGCTCGGCGGAGCGCTTCAGACGCCCCTTCGACCCTCGATTTGCGACGGAGATCGGATGAAATCGACCCTCAGACGCCGTCTCGCCGAGCTTAGTTGGAGTTGTCGATGAATCTGGGCACACCTCGAGCCAAACCAGCTTCCAGGTACTTGTAGGAGATCCTCGTCGACAAGGGCGACGAAGGCTCGGCGGAGCGCTTCAGACGCCCCTTCGACCCTCGATTTGCGACGGAGATCGGATGAAATCGACCCTCAGACGCCGTCTCGCCGAGCTTAGTTGGAGTTGTCGATGAATCTGGGCGCACCTCGAGCAAGACCCTCGTCTCAGGGTCTCGTCCTCAAGACCCTCGTCTCAGGGTCTCGTCCTCAACGGGTGAGGTCAGTCGCAGCCGGCGGCGGAACGGGCCGTCAGCCTGTATCGCCGACGAACGGCAACCCCGGCGGGAAGCAACCCTCCGGGAACGGTGCGTCGAGGTGGCCCTCCTTCAGCAGGTCCGCGGCCGCCCGATAGGCGACCACGAACCACTGGAACGCCTCACGCCACACCTTGCGCTCTCTCTTCGTCGCTGCGTGCACACGAGGAGCGGGTGAGGTGCCGACCGCGTTCGGTCGGGTCTGTGGATCCTTCTCGCAGATCTCCTGGACTCCGACGACCTCCACCCCGCGGCGGTCTCTCTCCGCTGCCGCCTCTTTCTCGACCCTCCGGATCAGCTCTCGGATCCGCTCGAGGTATTTGCCCCACCCCAGGTGCGCCCAGCACGGCAGGGGCTTGAGCTCCACCGTGAGCGTCTCCTCGTACTCCTCACGGCGTAGCTCCTTGCCCTGCAGCTTGGCGCGGTACTTCCTGGTCCGGTCGATCCACTTGCCCGCCAGAAGGCTCCTGCCTTCCAGCAGGGTCTTGCCGAAGTGGATCCCCGGCCAGTCCTTCACTTTCTCGACCAAGCCCTCTTTGACTCCCTGGGCCAGGAGGTACTCCAGCCGCGCCACCTGAGCGGTTTCCTCCGTGGTCACGCAGATGCCCTGGTACCGACGCTGCCACAGTGAGCCGGACCAGTCGTGCAGACGATTCACCTCCCGGGCCGTGTTGCCTGCGAAGTGCTCCAACAGCTTCGAGAGCTGGTACTGGGTCTTTACCCACAACAGCAGGTGGATGTGGTTACTGAGTACGACGATTCCGACGAGTTCTACAGCGGTCCGTCCCTCTTCGCTGCAGAGGCTGTAGGCACGAGCGAGGGTCCCCACCACGATCTCGTTGAGCTTCCGGCTCGGGCGCAAGAGCATGCGCCCCTGGATCGTCCTGTAGGTCACCTCGACCAACGCGCCGCCTTCGGGGAGAAACCTGGGAAGACGGTTGCTCATGTAGGTCTATAGACGGAAAATCCGGCCGCCATCTTGCAGATCTCTTTCAGATTGAGTCCCGAGCGGTCGCCGACCCCGCTCGAAGGGCCGTTCCCCTTTACAGGTCTTCCGAGGCGTCCGGCGACCCTCGAGCCGCTGTCACTGCGGAGGCTCGGGGCGCGAACGGAGGTGTCCCCACCACGGCCGGCTGGGACTGACCTCACACCGGCTGCAACAGCTCCAGCAGCTCCTCGCGGGTGAAGATCTTCGCCAGTCTCGGCGAGTCCTCCTTGACCACCGAAGCGGCAAGGCGGCGCTTGCGCTCGATGATGGCGTGGATCTTCTCCTCCAAGGTCCCTTCGGTGACCAACTTGAAGACCTGCACCGCACGCTTCTGACCGATCCGGTAGACCCGATCGGTGGCTTGGTCCTCCCGGGCCGCGTTCCACCAGCGGTCGTAGTGCACGACCACCGAGCCACCCACCAGATCGATGCCGGTGCCGCCGGCCTTGAGGCTGCCCAGAAACACCCGGCAGTCGGGGTCCCCGTTGAAGCGATCGACGATCTCCCCGCGGTTCGTGCTGGACCCGGTGAGCACCGAGTACCCCACCCCCAAGTGGTCGAGGAGGCGCTTCATCAGCTCGATCATGCCCAGATACTGGGAGAACACCACCACCTTTTGACGATTCTCCAGTGCCTCCCCGAGGATCTCGCAGAAGAGGTCCCATTTACCCGACTGGAGCTCGTCGGCGCGGTCGAGATCTCCCAACGCCAAGGCGGGATGGTCGCAGATCTGTTTGAGCCGGTTGAGCAGGGCAAAGATGTGCATGTAGGGCACCGGCTCGGAGCCCGAGCGGACCGCGCTGGCCAGATCGTTCCCCTGCTCCCCGAGCAGACGCCGGTAGAGGACGACCTGATCATCAGAGAGCACGGCGAAGCGCAGATCCTCGAACTTGTCCGGCAGCTCGTCGAGCACCGCCGCCTTGGTACGTCGGAGAATGAACGGCGAGACCGTCCGTCTCAGGCCGTCCAGGGGCTCCCGCCGCGTGGCATCGGTCCCCGGAGCCTCGACGTCGCAGTACCGCTGCTCGAACTGCTCGTCGCTCCCCAGATACCCGGGGAGCAGCAGGTCGAAGAGGGCCTTGAGCTCCGAAAGCGAGTTTTCGATGGGCGTGCCGGTGAGACCGATGCGGATCCGCGTGTTGAGCCGGGACGCCGCCTCCCAGGACTGCGTCGCCCGGTTCTTCAGATTCTGGATCTCGTCGAGCACCACCAACCCGAAGCCCACTTCCGAGAGCTCCTCGATGTCGTTGCGCAGCACGCCGTAGGAGGTCAGCAGCACGTCTCCGGCCTCGAGGCTGTCCTCGACACCACGGGCGGAACCGTGGTGGAGCACCGCCCGGAGGCCCGGCGCATGGTCCCGGATCTTTCCCTGCCAGTGACTCAGGACAGTGGTGGGGCAGACGACCAGGAAGGGCTCGTCCACGCCGTCCTGTCTCCGGAGGCTCACCATCAGCGCCATAGCCTGGTGGGTCTTCCCCAACCCCATGTCGTCGCACAGGAGCCCGGAAAGACCGTTCTCCACCAGGAAGCGCAACCACTCGACCCCGTGGAGCTGGTAGGGGCGAAGCGCGGAGGTCAGGTCCTTCCGGGATTCGAACGGAGCGGCGGGCTGGAGAGTCAGGAGACGTTCGAGCAGCCGGGCACGGTGTCGGCTCGCTGAGGCCTCGTCTACCACGGCGTTGGCTTCCGCCGTCTCCCGGCCAGAGGGGGCTCCGGCGATCCGCACCGGGATCTCACTGGTGGCTCCGAGGCGTAGCAGCTCGGCGATGGACACTCGCAACCGTCCGTCGTCCTCGGTGCCCGCCAGCTCGCGACCCTCGAAAACGCGCTCCGCTGCCCGCAGCTCGGGAGACCCCAGGTCCACCCAACCTCCGGGCACCTCGTAGAACGGCAGCCCTTCGCGGCGGGCATCGAGCAGATCGGTCAGCGGCACCCGGTTGTCGCCGTAGCTGTAGCGCACCGACAGCCAGTACCAGCTCCGAGCCTCGGCCTCCGCCAGATCGTCGGCGCCCAATTCCACCGAGTCGGCCTGCCGGAAGACGCGCACCCCAGCGAGTCCTTCCTCGAAAATGACGGTGCCCTCGACCACCTCCTCCCGGTGGTCGTCGAGGAATCCGGGCACCTGGCTGAGGGAGAGCCGAAGACGCCGAGGCGCCCGAAACTTCCTTTCACGCCCGGGGACCTCCAGCTCGGCGAGAACGCCGAGCTCCGAAAGATAGACGAGCCGCCCATACCGGAACCTCTCGAAATCGTCACGCTCGAAGTAGCGCTCTTCGCCATCCTCCTGGAGCGCCACGAGCACCGGCCGGACGTCGAGCGCGGTCTTCTCGCCTTCGATCTCGGTTGCTTCGGTGACCCGAAAGAGGGTCTTGAGAGGCACGGGATGGATCGACAGGTCTCTCTGCGAGGGGAAGTAGGAGCTCAAGAGCGCGAGCACCCGCTGGACGGCCGGGCGTGGAAGCGTGAATCTGAGCAGCGAGCGATCCGCACTCCCACGGCAGGTGAGCGTGAAGGCCCCGGTGCCCTGTTCGACCGCCGGATGAAAGGACACCCGATCTCCAGCAAGCTCGCGGGCGCAGTGGTAGGCGAGCCGGTACCAGAAGCTCTCCTCCATTCTCTGCCGACGGGACTTCATCCCCGCCGCTTCGAGCACCCTCTCTTGCGAGGTGAGCTGGAAGCGAGCCAGTCGGGCGAGGACCGCCGAGCGGTTCCTCCAGGGACCGTCGGCGGAAGTCTCTCCCAGCCGCTCCAGCAGCCGCAGCCGAGCCGGAGAGGTGTCGAAGACTCGCATCAGCTCCTGCCCGTGGTCGTCGAGTAACCGCAGCAAGGTCCCATCTTCCGATTCCATGGGTGAGGAGCGGGCCATCGAAAATGGGCGACAATCGTCCTCCACCAGGAGGGCGGCGAGGCGATACCAGATGGTTTCCCGAAACGCCTCCTCCCAAGACCTCTTGTCGAATCTTTGCTGAAAGGCTCGGATCCCCTCGGTCAGCTCGAGGAGGTGGGAGCAGGTGCGCTCGCGGGACGTCTCGCAGGTGCAGTGGCGCAAGGATCCCGATGCCTCGGGTACTTGTGCGAGCCACACCGCCGTGCCTCCCTCTCCGGGCTCCGGGACGAGACCGATGCCGGACCGGTGAAATTCGAAGCGTGGCAGAAAGCACATGAGGGGCACCCGAAGAATTCGGCGGCAATTGTAACCGGAGTGCGGCGGAGCTTCCTAGCTTGGGACTTCCTTTCTCCAACTTGCCAAATTTCGACCTACTTGCGATACTTTTAGCCAACTCGTGACGCCCCGCCCGTCTGCCCAGGAAGCCACGGAGCCACGGAGCCACATCACTCTCCAGGAGGACTCTACGATGATCTCCTCGAAATCCGCCCCAACCCTCGCCCTCTCGTTGGTACTTGGCCTCACGCTCTTCCTCGGCCTCCCGCTCAGTTCTGTCGCGGTGGCCGAGGAGCCGGCGCTGGAGCTTGCGGCCGATGCGCCCTCCGAGTCGCCAGCAACGAACCTTTGCGCGGCACCGACCGATCTCCTGGCTGTGCGAGAAGCGCCGGTGCTCCTGGCCGGAAGCTGCACTGCCACCGCGGATTGCTGGGACGGCTCGCACGTGACTTGTGAAGCCCAGGGCACCAGCGAAAATTGCTCCTTCACCGACTCGAGCTGCCCCACCCAGAGAGGCTACTGCTGGAGCAGCGACGAGGGGTTCAAGTACTGCCCCTCCTGCCCGTGCTCGGCACCGTCCTGCGACGACATCGACGGCGACCCCTGCGGCAAGCCGGGCACCTATTCGAGAACCTGTCGACTCGGCAGCAATTGCAACTTTCGCTGCATCTGCTCGACCAGCGGGTTCTATCTCTGCCCCTGAGGGAGCGGCGGCCGGTCAAACCAAGCAAGGATCAGCCAAGAATCCATCAACGAAAGGAGTTTCTCGTGAGGCATCTCCTGCTCTTCAGCCTTCTCGCCCTGCTCGTGGCACCGGGTGCCGTGGCCACCGATCCCCCCATCGACCCTCCCGTGACCTCCGACGCCCAGGGCGTCCCACCCTCCCCCGCTTGCAGCGATTCCCGACTCTCGCGCGAGCTGCAACCGGAGGACTTCGCCGCCTGGCTGGATCGAATCGGCGCCGAGGCGCTCGAGCCCGATGCGGCGCAGCGGATGTCGGTCCCCACCTGCCCGGACATCCAGCTCTGTACCGGCGACTGTGTGCCAGGGGAAGGGCCCTGTTTCATCAAGCGCCTGGGTAGCTCGGAGTGCTGCACTCCCGAAGGGTGCTTTCGGTGTGAGGAGGGAACCGAGATCTTCGTCATCACCTGCCCCTGTCTGGGCGCCAGATGCCCTCGACAGTCGCTGGAGCTCGCCTGCGGCTGAGAAGAATCCGATTCCTCGGCGGCGAGCTGTTCCTGGTCGATCTTTTCGACTTCGGAACGAGCCTGCTGAGCCGCGCGCTTTCGACCTCCTTCCCGGCCACCTCGAGCGCTACCCGAGCAACCCCTCGAGCCCGTCCAAGATCGCGGTCCATCCCTCCTCGACCTGGTCCGCCCACTCCGGGGTCACCTCGTGCGTAAGGGTCAGGTCGCAGCCGCCGTCAGCCGGAGCGATCTCGACGGTCACCCGGTCGACGACCTGGGAGTACTTGGGAACCTGAAGGGTAAAGACGAGGCGCCGCGGACGGTCGATCTCCAGGTACTCGCCGATGTGCTCCACGTCCTCCCCGTCGCGCCGATCGACGATCGAGTAGCGGCCGCCGACGCGAGCGTCGATCTCCACGCGCACCATCTCGCCGTCCTGCGTGGCAAACAGAAACTTCCCCGCCTTCTGGGGCTCGAGCCAGGCATCGAAGACCCGCTCGGGCGAAGCGCTGAGGCGGCGGGTGATGCGAAATTGGACTCGGGACTCGGTGGTCATCGGGCTCTTCCTTTCTGGTCTTTCGGGTTGGGGTCGGGATCGGCCGCGTCGTCCTCGGCCCGGAGTAACTCGTCCAGGGCGTCCAGACGGGCGCCCCACAGCTTCCGCTGGCGATCGAGCCAGGCGGCGGCCCTGTCCACGGGCTCCGGATTCAACGACAGGAAATGCTCGCGCCCCGCGCGCCTGCGCCGCACCAGCCCGGCGAGCTCGAGCCGGCGGATGTGCTTGGAGACCGAGTTGAGAGAGATGTCGAACGGACGAGCCAGCTCGGTGACCCGCGCCTCGCCCCGCGAGAGACGCTCAAGGATGGCGCGCCGCGTCGGATCCGCCAACGCGCCGAGGGTCTGGTCCAGGTCGAATTGTGAGCTCGCGGCAGTCATCGTTCACCCTTACGGGTGAATATAAAGGCGCCGGCTGAGGGTGTCAAGCCGGCCCCCGGTCCGTCAGCTCGGATTGTCCGGCGAGCGAGCCGACCTCACTCCCCCAGCACCCGCTCCGCCCACTCCCAGATCGGACGCTCGACGAAGTCGCGATGATGCGGGGTCATGAAGTGATCGATGTGACCGAACTCGGGCGTGAGCAGGACGGTCACGTCCGCAGTACCGAACATCGCCGCCTGGTCGGCCAGGAACGGGCCGAAGCTGTGCCCGCCACCGATCGCCAGCACTGCGCCGTGAAAGGCCCCCAGCTTGTCGACGTGGGTGTCGTCGAGCCCGGCCAGGTGGCACGAGAGGTCCCGCACCAGAGCCAGGGGCGCATACGCGACGAAACGGTCGGTGTCGTCGAAGAGCCGCGGCTCGGAGGCGAAGTCGAAGCGGCCGTCGGCCAGGCTGCCGGCCAGAAAGAAGTAGCCCGGCACCGGCATGGTGACGGGTCCGGGGGTGGGCACGCTCAGCAAGAGCAGCAGGACCTGGTGGTTCCTGAAGCCGGGCGGAAAGAGGGGGATCGGAGACAGACCGTCCGGGTTGGTCGCGGCGAAATGAGCGACCGTCTTCAACAGGTTGCCGCCAAAGCCATCGAACACCAACCCCGCCGCGAGCTGGGCCTCCAGGGCGCCACAGTAGCCCTGGTTCAGGGCCTGCACCGCGGGGTTGGGCGTCGCCAGCATCCCTTCCCACAGAATCACGCCGTCGTAAGCGTCCGGGGCCGCGTTGGCGACGGCGACGGCGAGGATTCCCCCGAGCGAGCTCCCACCGGCGACCACGCCGGTGCCCGGATGGAGCAGCTCGATCTGAGCCCGGACGAACGCGACGTCGTCCACCAGCGACTGGATGTTCCACCCGCTCATCACCGAGCAGTCGAACACCCCGGCTTCACAGCTACCGGCAGGGAGTCCTTCGAAGCGCGCCGAGTAGCCGTAGACGTCGAAGCCGCGCAGGGCGAAGTACTCGGTGATCGAGGTGCCGACGCCTCCGGAGGGATCGCGCTGCTCGTAGAAGCTGTAACCCGGGCCCAGCGGCGGCAGCAGGAGGATCGATCCGCTTCGCCCACCCGCGGGGCCGTCCTGCACCAGGCGGTAGAAGCGGAAGCGGTCGAGCGGATTCGCCCCGACCTGGACGGTGAATTCGGTCCGCACCAGACTGCCGCTCTGCGAGGTGGCGGTGCCGAGGATCTGGTAGGGCCCCGCCGCCGAGGCGGGGAGAGGGGACAACACGGCCGCGGTGAGCAGGACGGCCAGGACCACGGCCCCCGCCCGGGGAACGGAGGGCACCCAGGGCGCCACAGGGACCAGCCGCCGATCGTTCATGTCATGCATCAGAGCCTCCTTGAGGAAGTGGATGCCCATTCTATCGGGCTCGCCTACCCTCCAAGGCGGGTACCGCCCATCCCGCAGGCCGTTGGTAGAGTCCCGGAGCCAGCAAGACCACTCCGCCCTCCGGCTCCTACAACGTCTGGGGAGGGTCCCAGCTTGGCAGCGCCACGGACTATCGCTCGCACTTGACACGGGCCCTGAGCTGGTGCCCGGTGCGCTGCTACTGATCGCTACGCCGCGTTGCGTCGAGAGAGAGGGACCTTCTTCGGTATATCCTTCGGTATATCCTTGAGCGGCCTGAGCCGTCATCCCTCTGTCGTGCTGGCTCTGCCGTGCTGCGGTTTTCCCCTCGCTGTCGCTTCGGCCCCAGGAGGTCCCTTTCATGGCCCATGGTGCACCCCGCACTTTTCGCAGGATCGCTATCGTCAATCGGGGCGAGCCCGCGATGCGGCTCCTCCATGCCGTCCGCGAGCTGAAACGAAATCCGACCGGGGGAGTCGGCGGGTCCGCCGCAACCGGGGGAGACCCCTGGCAGACCCTCGCGTTCTACACCGACCCGGACCGCGAGGCGTTCTTCGTCCGTGAGGCCGACGAGGCCTACTCGCTGGGCTCTCCCACGTTCGTCGATCCCGACAGCGGGCAACGCAAGAGCCGGTATCTCGACTACGAGATCCTCGAGCGCACCCTGGTCGAGTGCCGTGCCGAGGCGGTGTGGGTGGGCTGGGGCTTCGTCGCCGAGCAGGCGGACTTCGTCGATCTCTGCACGCGGCTGGGCCTCGTCTTCATCGGCCCTTCGGCGGAGGTGATGCGCAATCTGGGGGACAAGATCTCCTCCAAGCTGCTGGCCGAGAAGGCCGGCGTGCCCGTCTCGCCGTGGAGCGGCGGTCCGGTGGAAACCCTCGAGGAGGCCCACGAGCACGCCGAGCGCCTCGGCTACCCGCTGATGCTCAAGGCCACCTCCGGCGGCGGCGGACGCGGCATTCGCAAGCTTGGCTCGCCCGACGACCTGGAGGCCGCGTTCACCAGCGCCCGCTCCGAGGCCCGGCTGGCCTTTGGCGACCCCACGCTCTTTCTCGAACGGCGGGTGACCGCGGCGCGCCACGTGGAGGTGCAGATCCTCGCCGACGCCCACGGCACGGTGTGGCCCCTCGGCGTCCGTGACTGCACCCTCCAGCGGCGCAACCAGAAAGTGCTCGAAGAGACCCCGTCCCCCGTGCTGACCGCGGAGGAGGACACCGAGCTGTGCGCCGCCGCCGCCCGGCTGATGCGCGAGGCCGGCTACGTCAACGCCGGCACCGTGGAGTTCCTCTTCGACCCGGACCGGCGCGAGCTCTACTTCATGGAGGTCAACGCCCGGCTGCAGGTCGAGCACCCGGTCACCGAGCTGGTCACCGGCATCGACCTGGTCCAGTGGCAGATCGCCGTCGCCGCCGGCGAGCGTCTGCCCCGGGAGGAGCCGCCGAAGCGCGAGGGCCACGCCATCGAGGTGCGGCTCAACGCCGAGGATCCCGACCGCGGCTTCGCCCCCGCCCCGGGGACGCTGGAGCTCTACCGGCTACCCACCGGCCCCGGCGTGCGGATGGATACCGGGGTCGAGGAGGGCGACTCGGTGGCACCCGAGTTCGACTCGATGATCGCCAAGGTCATCGCCTGGGGACCCGACCGGCCGGCAGCCCTGGCCCGGCTGCGGCGCGCGCTGGCGGACACCACCGTCGTGCTCCGCGGCGGCGCCAGCAACAAGGCCTTTCTCGAAGAGCTACTGCGCCGCCCCGAGGTGGCCGGCGACGGCCGGCAGAGCGAGGACGGGCAAGACGGGAAGGATGGTCCGGAAAGCCCGCTCGGCCCCGTTCACATCGGCTGGCTGGAGGAGCTGGTGGCGCGTGGCGAACACCTCTCCCACGCGCACGGCGAGGTGGCGGTGCTCTCCGCCGCCTTGGAGGCGTATCTGGCGGAGTCGGACGTCGAGCGCACGCGCCTCTTCGCTTCGGCACGGCGGGGCCGTCCGGAGATCTGCGAGGGCGTCCAGAGCCGGGTCGAGCTTCGCCACCGCGGGCAGAGTTACTCGCTGGAGGTCCACCGCCACGCCCCCGACCGCTTCCAGGTGCAGGTCGACGGCCAGACGGTGGAGATCGGCCTCGAGTCGCTCGGCCGAACCGGACGCCGTCTGACGATCGGACCCGAGAGCGGGGGTCCGGACGTCGGCAAGAACGGAGGTCGGAACGGAGGTCGGAACGGAGGCCCCGGGAGCGCGCCGCGGAGACACTACCGGGTCACCTCCGTCCAGCAGGGGCCGGACACCCTGGTGGAGGTCGAAGGCGTGCCCCACCGCATCTCGCGCGACGACGGCGGGCTGGTACGCGCTTCCGCCCCCGCCGTGGTGGTGGCGATCCCGGTCCAGGAGGGCGACGAGGTGGCCGCGGGCGACCGCCTCGCGGTGCTCGAAGCGATGAAGATGGAGACCTCGATCCAGGCCGAGTACCCGGCGCGGGTGCGCAAGATCCTGGTGCGCAACAATGTCCAGGTCGCGCCCGGCACGCCGCTGCTCCAGCTCGAGCCGATGGAGGAAGAGGACGTGGGGGAGAGCGCCGACCGGCTGCGCTTCCAGGCCCTGGCGACGGAGCCGTCCGGGGCCTCCGAAGACCCGGTCTGCGCCCCGCTGCTCGACGACCTCGAGCGCACCATGCTCGGCTACGACGTCGATCCCGGCGCGCTCCACCGGCGCATCGCCGCCGAGGGCTCGCTGTGCCCGCTGCCGCAGGCGGACGAGCCGGAGATCCTCGAGCGCGAGAACCGCGTGCTCCAGGCGTTCGTGGACATCAGCTCGTTGTTCCGCCGCCGGCCCTCCGAGGACGAGGAGGACGAGGAGGGTGTCGCCGGGCGCCGCAGCGCCGGCGAGCACCTGTTCACCTATCTGCGCGATCTCGACTCCCGGGGCGAAGACTTGCCGGCGACCTTCGTCCGACGGCTGGAACGGGCGCTGTCGCACTACGGAGTGGACGGCCTCGACCCCACGCCCGCGCTGGAGGAGAGCCTGTTTCGCATCTGCCAGTCCCAGCGCCGGATGCCCGAGCAGATCCCGGCGCTGCTCAGCCTGTTGGAGCACCGGCTGGAGCGTGTCGACGCGCTGCGGCCGGTCCTGGGCGAGCCTTTCCGCGATCTGCTCGATCTCCTGATCTCCGAAACCCGCGACCGCTTCCCGGCGGTGCACGATCTGGCGCGGGAGGTCCGGTACCGCTTCTTCGAGAGCCCGCTGCTGGAGGAGGCCCGTCACCGTACGCGCGCCGAGATGGAGGAGGTGCTGGATCGCCTCGACCGGCGCAAGGAGCCGAAGGATCGCGACGACCTGGTGCAGCGGCTGGTGGAATGCCCCCAGCCGTTGCTCGAGACCCTCTCCCGGCGCTTCCCCAAGGCCCGCGACGTGCTGGCGCAGGCGCTGCTCGAAGTCCTGGCCCGCCGCTACTACCGGGTGCGCGAGCTCGATCGGGTGGAGACGATGGTGACACGCAAGGGCAAAGGCCGCTTCGCCGTCGCCGAGTTCGCCTATCGGGGGGAGCCGCGGGCGGTGCTGGTCACCTACTGTGAGGCCCGGGACGTCCCGCAGATCGCGGACGCCGTCCGGCGGCAGATCAAGAAGCTCTCTCTCCCCGGCGAGCACATCGCGTTGGAGCTGTTGCTCGACGACCCGCAAGCCCCCGCGGATCCCGAGGACGTCGCCACGGGCCTCGCCGAGCTGGTCGACGGCTTCCCGTCCGGGCTGGGACGGATCGTGGTCACCCTGGCACCCAGCACGTCCTCGAACGGGGCGGGCGCCGGGACGCGGGCCGCCCGCTACTTCACCTTCGAGGTCGAAGGGAAGGGCCGCAAGGCGGGATACGTGGAGCAGGCTTTGTACCGGGGCCTCCACCCCATGCTCGCGGAGCGACTCCAGCTCTGGCGATTCGAAGCCTTCGATCTGGAGCGGCTTCCCTTTTCCCACGAAGTCCATCTCTTCCACGCCACGGCGCGCGAGAACCCCCGCGACGAGCGCTTCTTCGCCCTGGCGGAGGTGCGCGACCTGACGCCGGTGCGCGACGAGACGGGCAGGGTCGTCCAACTGCCGCAGCTCGAGCATCTGTTCCACGAAGCGCTGGCGGGATTGCGGCGCTTCCAGTCCCGACGCGCCCCCAAGCGGCGGCTGCACTGGAACCGCATCCAGCTCTATCTCTGGCCGCCGGTGGAGCTCGAGCCCGGCGAGATCCAGCGGCTGGTCTATCGCCTGGCCCCGGCCACCGAAGGGCTGGGCCTCGAGAAGGTGGTGGTGCGCGGCTGGCTCTTCCGCCCCGAGACCCGCAGGCTGGAGGACACCGTGGTGGAGGTCTCCAACCCGAGCGGCCGCCAGGTGGCCCTGCAATTCCAGAAGCCCGCCGAGACCCCGATCCCGCCGCTCGACGAGTACCAGCAGCGCGTGGTGCGGCTCCACGGCCGCGGGCTGATGGACCCCTACGAAATCGTCGACGTGCTCGCCGCGCCCCGCACCGATCTCCGGGCGGAGCTCCCGGGAGCCGAGACCGGGCTCCCGGCCGGCGAGCTGGTCGAGCACGACCTGGCGGACGAGAGCGGCGGACCGACCGGGCACGACTACACCCTGGTCCCCGTCGATCGCCCCCGCGGCGGCAACCGCGCCAACATCGTCGTCGGCGTGATCCGGAGCTTCACCGCCAAGCATCCGGAAGGCATGACGCGGGTGATCCTGCTGGGCGACCCCAGCCGCGGCATGGGCTCGCTGGCGGAGCCCGAGTGCCGGCGCATCCTCGGCGCGCTCGATCTGGCGGAGACGATGGGCGTACCGCTGGAATGGTTCGCGGTCTCCGCCGGCGCCAAGATCTCGATGGACAGCGGGGTCGAGAACATGGACTGGATCGCCCGGGTGCTACGCAAGCTGGTGACCTTCACCCAGGGCGGCGGCGAGGTCAACCTCGTCGTCCACAGCATCAACGTCGGTGCCCAGCCCTACTGGAACGCCGAGGCCACCATGCTCATGCACACCCGCGGCATCCTGATCCAGACCGCCCAGGGGGCGATGGTGCTCACCGGCAAACAGGCGCTGGACTACTCCGGCGGCGTATCCGCCGAGGACAACCTCGGTATCGGCGGTTACGAGCGCATCATGGGACCCAACGGCCAAGCCCAGTATCTCGCCGAGGACGTCGGCGAAGCCTGTCAGATCCTGCTCCGCCACTACGACCACACCTACGTCGGCCCGGGGGAGCGCTTTCCGCGCCAGGCACGCACCGAAGATCCCCGCGACCGCGACGTCTGTGCCTTCCCCCACGGCGGCACCTTCACCACCGTCGGCGAGGTGTTCTCGGACGCCACCAATCCCGGGCGCAAGAAGCCGTTCGACATCCGCAAGGTGATGCGCGCGGTCACCGACCAGGACCACCAGCCGATGGAGCGCTGGTTCGGCATGGCGGACGCCGAGGTGACCGTGGTGTGGGAAGCCCACCTGGGTGGCTATCCGGTGTGTCTGATGGGGCTCGAGTCCCGGCCGCTGACCCGCTTTGGGCCGGTGCCCGCCGACGGGCCGGATCAATGGACCGCCGGCACGCTGTTCCCGCTCGCCTCGAAGAAGATGGCGCGGGCGATCAACGCCGCCACCGGCAACCGGCCGGTGGTGGTGCTGGCCAATCTCTCGGGCTTCGACGGCTCCCCCGAGTCGATGCGCCGCTGGCAGCTCGAGTTCGGCGCCGAGATCGGCCGCGCGGTGGTCAATTTCCAGGGGCCGTTCATCTTCTGCGTCATCTCCCGCTACCACGGCGGCGCCTTCGTGGTGTTCTCCAACGCCCTCAACGACCACATGGAGGTCGCCGCGCTCGAAGGCGCCTACGCCTCGGTGATCGGCGGCGCACCGGCCGCGGCGGTGGTGTTCGCCCGCGACGTCCAGCGGCGCACCGAGCAGGACCCCAGGGTGGCGGATCTCCGCACCGAGCTCGAAACGGCAGACGGCGCCGAGCGAGCGCGGCTCCAAGCGAGGCTGCAGGAGGCCATCGGGACCGTGCACTCGGAAAAGCTCGGCGAGGTGGCGGAGGAGTTCGACCGCATCCACAGCATCCACCGCGCCAAGGAGGTGGGCTCCGTGCACCGCATCCTGCCGCCGGAGCGGCTGCGGCTCTACCTCATCGAAGCCATCGAGCGCGGCCTGCGCGGCGCCCCCTGGCCGTCGACGGAAGATCCGCGGTCCTGACCGGGACTCTCTACTTCTTCTTCCTCTTGTACTTCTTCTTGCCCCCGTTTCCTCCGGGGCGTCCTTGAGCCGCGGTCTCGAGGAAGTCGTCGTAGACCTCCGCAAGGATGTCGTCCGCAGGGGCCCGTGGGACGTCCTGGAGAAGCTCTCCCTGAACCGTCTCCGCCACCCGGTCCACCACGGCGCGGTCGAGGTGCCCTTGATCCGCGAGAGCCATAGCACCGACCAAGAACCAGTTCCAGCACAGGTGGATGGTGGGGTTGAACAGCTTGACGCAGGCGGTGCGGTCGCACTCGACCTGGGCGATGCCCACATGGGACGCATAATTGAGGTGAATGTAGCCGCTCCCGACACTGCTGTTGCCTGCCACGACCCAGTAGCAGCCCGGCGGCAGCTCCACCTCCAGATGTCCGCAGCGGTAGGGGAGATTTCTGTAGATCCCTCCAGGTACCGGCTGCCAATCGGCCCCTTCGGGGCGGAAGCGTCCACACGGCCAGTTGACGATGCCGTCGCAATCGAAGATGGTCATCCGGCCCGAACCGGGGTAGGTGCCACAGGCATTACCTCTCTCACTGAGCCAAATATTGAGCTTGCCAACTCCCATGACGTGCCTCCTTTTTCCAGAAATGCCGGGCCTCTTCGGCGTCGGGAACGGCCCAGGCGCCGGAGGCCCCTACCGGACAGGACGGACGAGGTGACCGAAGGCCTCATCAAAGCCCGTCCCGCCGGACGGCATCTTCCTCCCCGACCCACCCACCCCGACGTGTAGGACCCACCACCCCCGCAGGTGTTGAAGGGTAGCCTCCGGTCCCAAAGGATGCGGAGGACACCTTCCGTGGGGGGACTTCGGATGACGGGATTCACCGTTTCTTTGCGATTCCGGGCTCTCGGGACGTTCCTCGTTCTCACCGTCCTGGCCGCGCTGGCTCTCGCCTCCCCTCTCGCCGCACAGCACGAGGTCGTCTGGGTCGAGGTCGATCTACAGCTCGACGGCGACGGTCGGGCCGAGGTCACCTACCAGGCCCGCTGGCGCACCTCCAGCAGCGACATGCACGGGTTCTACTTCGAGGGGACCGCGGGCACCCCCGAATTCCTCGACGGCGTCGCCGAGCTGCCGGACGGCTCCAACGTCCCGCTGGACATCTCACCGGTCCCCCGTAGTCGCTGGGACATCGTTCTCGCCGACGGCCGGAGCTGGGGTCCCGGCGAGGCCACCTACACCTTCCGCTACCGCACCGACCTCGCCGCCGCCGGCGTGCTCGACACCACCACCTCCCCCGAGGGCGAGCCCCTGGTGGTGCTCAATTGGGCACCGGTGGAGTGGGACCAGCCGCTCGACCACGAAACCGTCACCGTGCATTTCCCCTCCGTCCCCACCGATCGCTCCGGGGACCTGGGTGAGGGCGAGACCGGACTCCAGCGGGCGGGCGAGCTCGGGCTGCGCACCGAGCCGTGGGTCAACGAGCGCTACCGCATCGTCTACTCGGGTACCGGCGATCCGCCGTCGTTGACCGTGCTGCTCCACCAGGAGGACGTCCCCGCCTACGGCGATCACCGGATCCAGCTCTATCTGCCGCAGAGTCAGTTCCCCCGCGTCGCTGGGCTGGCCGAGGAGAGGCACCAGCGGCAGCTCGAGGCCGACCGTCTGATGGAGACGCGGATACGGGAGGAGCAGCGCCGACGGTGGCTCGGTCTGGGGGTCGGCGCCCTGTTGCTGGTGCCGCTGCTGCTGCTGACCGGGCGCAAGCTCAAAGGTCTGGCGGGCGCCGCCGCCACCGCTTCCGATGTGCTCTGGGAGCGCGACGACTGGGAGCCGCCGCGGCTGCGCGTGTCCACCTACCGCGTGCCGGGCAAGGTCGCGGAGCTGCGTCACCTGGAAGCTCTCGTGCTGCTCGGGATGCCGTTCCGAGTGGCGCTGGCGATGGTCCTCGACCGCCTGGCGAGCCGGGGCCGGTTGCACCGCGAGCGCAAGGGCGGTTCAGGGAGCGCAGGCGGCGTGCTCCATCTCGCCCGCCGGGGGGAGAGCCCGGACGACGACGAGCCCTACCAGGCCTTTGTCTGGAAGCACCTGGGCACCGACCCGGCGCCGGTGCCGGAGTCGCTGGCCCGCGAGCTGGGCGAGCTGCTGGTGGGTACCGTCCAGCGCAAGGCCTGGGACGCCGACCTCGACGCCACCCGCGATCACTACCGGCGGCACTTCTCGCGCCTGCTGCCCGCGGTGGGTCCGATCGACCTTCCGGTGCCCGAAACGGCAGGGACGCCCGCGGAGGAGCCCTGGGAGCAGGGCGACACCGAGCTGTACTACCCCGGCTGGGTGAGTCATCACCATCGCCGGCGCCGCGAGCTGTGGGTGGACCCCTCCGACGAGAGCGGCGGCCTTTTCGCCGATCGCCTGGATCGCGGCTGGGACGTGGACCAGGACGAGCTCGGCCCACCGCCGGAGCGGCCCGCCATGACCTACTACGGCGCCCACGACCTGGTGCCCGCCTACGAGCACTCGGCCTGTCATTCCGCCTGCCACAGCGCCTGTCACAGCGCGTGCCATTCGGCCTGTCACAGCGCCTGTCATTCCGCTTGTCACAGCGCCTGTCATTCGGCCTGTCACAGCGCCTGCGTGTCGGGAGGTGGCCATTGAAGAGCCCTCCCCTGGGCGCCCTGGGCGCCGTGCAACCCACCGCCGCGGAGCTCGAAACGCTCCGCTTCGGATTGCCGATGCGCTCGCTGGGAGATCGCCTGGCCTTCGCCGGAGCTTTCTTTCTCGCCGGGCTCGGGCTGTGGTTCTTGGCGCCCTTCCCGTGGAGCGTGGCGGGGCTGGTGCTGGTGCTCTGCGGCCACGTGTTTCTGTGGGTCCAACCGGTTACCAACGCGCCCGGCGGGGCGACCCCCGAGCACGAGGAGATGTGGGCACCGGCGGAGGACGGCTGGCTCGATCGCCTCGACGGGCTCGAGCGCCGCGCCGCGCAATGGGACACCACCCCCTGGGATCTCAGCAACGTGCGGGGCTTTCTGGTGTTGCTCGCCGCCCTGATCCTGGTCGCCGGTGCGCTGGTGCCGGTGAGCTGGTGGCTGGGCTTCGACACCGCCTGGCGTCTCGGCGCCGCCGCCGCCGTGCTGCTGGTGCCGCTGTGGCTCAGCGGGCTGCGCACCGTGTGGCAACCGAGCGAGCTGCGGCTCAAGGGCGAGGCGCTGCGGATCGCCCGCGAGACGGTGGAGGCCGAGGATCCCGGCGAGGACTTCGACCGGGTGCCGATGCTCGCGCTGCGCGAAGGCCGCCGTGGCAAGTACCCGGTGGACGCCCGCCTGATGCTGCGGCCCCGCGCGCCGGACGGTGAGGCACCGGAAGCTCCGGGTTTTCTCGGCGTCCAGATCCAGGTCGCGCTCAACAACGTCCAGGGCAAGGACTACCCCTATCTCTACGGCGTGGTGCTGGGCAAGGAGGACGAGGGCTTCCGATTGCCTGACGAGGTGCGGGCTCACCAAGACCCCCGCTACTCCGTGCGCTTCGTCTTCGAGCGGGGGGCCAATGAAGGGGTGCGCTTCCTGGTGATCCGCCAGCATGCCGACAAACGGGGCGGCTGGCACACGGAGCCGAAGCACATCCGCGAGATCGTATCGGTGGCGCTCGCCGCGGGTCGCCAGGCTTGGGAAGAGAACCGGGAGACGAGCCAAGAGAAATCGAGGGGGGGGACATGACGAAGGCTGATGCGCTGAGGCTCGATACGGAAGCGCTGTGGGTCGACCTGTCACCGGATCTGCCGGACGGCCGCGGCCAGGAGCACCCCATCAATCTGCGCTGGGTGGACGAGCTGATCGCCTCGGCCCGGCCCCACCTGATGGTCCGGCCGGAGGACGAGCTGCTCATCCTGGTCCCCAACACCCCGGTCAAGCTCAACGCCACCGCCGTGCGGGTGCTCGATGCCCTGATCGAGGAGGGCCTGACTGTCTCCGAGGTCCTGGAGCGGGAAGGCGACCGCCCGGCGCGCCGCCGCGAGCTGCACTACTTCTTCACCGACCTCCAGAGCTGGCTGCGCGGCACCCTGGGCGAGGGGCTCGGCCACCGGGCGGTGGTGCAGGAGACCTTCGACGCCGACTACGCGGGCTATCCGGTGCTCTCCGAGGTCGCTCTCACCTACCGTTGCAACCTGAGCTGCGCCTTCTGCTACGCCGGCTGCGCCGCCGCCGGGTTGCCCGAGGGCTGGAGCGAGGACCGCACCCTGGGCGACGACGAGGTGTGCGCGGTGCTCGACCGCATCCGCCACGACGCCCGCTGCCCGTCGGTCAGCTTCACCGGCGGCGAGCCCACCACGCGGCGGGCGCTGCCCCGCTTCATCCGCCACGCCAAGAACCTGGGGATGAAGGTCAACCTGATCACCAACGGCCAGCTCCTGTCGGAGCGTCTGGTGGCCCGCCTCGCCGACGCCGGCCTCGACTCCGCCCAGCTCTCGCTCGAAGGCCCGGTGCCCAAGATCCACGACACGCTGGTGCGCCGCCCTGGCGCCTTCTCCCGGCTGTGGCAGGGGCTCGACCGCTTGCGCGAGGCGGGGATCCGTGTCCACACCAACACCACCGTCAACCGGCGCAACGTCGAGCGATTGCCCGAGGTGGTCGACCTGATCGCCGACCGCGGGCTCTCCCGGCTGAGCATGAACCTGATGCTCCCCTGCGGCACCGGTGCCGCGAGCCGCGAGCTGTGGGTGCCCTACTCGGAGGTCGAGGGGCCGCTGCTGGCGGTGCAGGAGCGAGCCGAGGAACGCGGCGTGCGCTTTCTCTGGTACTCGCCCATCCCGCTGTGCATCTTCAACACCGTCTCCCACGGGCTGGGCGCCCAGGGTTGTGCGGCGGCGGACGGTCTGCTCCACGTCAACCCTGCGGGCGACGTGCTGCCCTGCTCCTCCTTCCGCCACCAGGAGAGCCTGGGCAATCTCCTGCGCCAGCCCTTCGAGGAGATCTGGAGCTCGCGCGCCGCGCGCTTCTTCCGCGCCAAGGAGATGAAGCCGCCGGGCTGTGGAAGCTGCTCGCGCCAGGAGTACTGCCAGGGTGCCTGCCCGCTCTACTGGCGCGAGGCGGGGTTGGTCGAGCTCGGCCGGCCGGGCGAGGTGCCGCCGATGCCCGCGGGTTTCCAGGCGTAACGTAGCGGTCCGTCTCCACTCCCCCGCCCAGGGTTCCACCCTGGGCTATCTCAGGACGCCCTCCGGGCTTTCAACCCGGCGGTGTCGACAATACCCCGCCATGGACCGGAGTCCGGAGGACGGCATCGGATAGCCCAGGGTGGAGCTTTGCGGAACCCTGCGCGGCATCTGGGCGGCAAAGCCCGGCCAGCGTCGCCCTCCCCAGCCCCGCCCCTTGCCGAGGACCCTACGCCTCGGTGGGAGGAGGCGGAGGAGGAGGCACGGCGGGCTCCGAGGGAGCGCTGGCAGCGGGCTCGGACTTGCCCTTCACCTTGCGCACCCGCCGCACGATCAACACCACCACCGCGACGGCGAGAGCGATCAACACGATCGCGAGCAGCGGCCGGTAGAAGAGCCAGGCCACGGCGATCACGGTCAGCGAAACGAACAGCGCGATGAAGAATGAGATGAAGCCGGTGCCGGCGGACACCAGGTTGCCCAGGAAGGGCAGCACGTCGGCGGCGACGGACAGGGGCTTGAACACCAGGCTCAGCCCAAAGAACATCAGCAGAAACCCACCGCCTCGCAGCATCCAGGTGAGGACCTTGTTGCTCTGTTGGGCCGCGGCGAACATCGCATCGGCGCTCGCCGTGCCGGAGCGCAGCAGCTCGACGGTGCCTCCCGCACGGGTCTGGTAGGGCGAGAACGAGCTCCCCACCTGCTGCGCCACCAGGCTCACCGGCCCCGGCGGCACGTAGGCGAAGCGGATCCGCAGATCGCCGATCTGGGAGCGGGTCGGATCCTGCCCCACGTAGTAGCCGCCGTCCCGGACCTGGGTCTTCCACTGGATGTCCGTCGGAGCCGAGCTCGCCGAGCCGACCGACAGCGGCTGGAAATCGCTCAGCCGTTGAAGGAGGGAGGGCGAGAGCCGGAAGGCTCCGACGGTGACTCGCGAGGCCGACCACTTGCGCGACGAGTAGGGGAAGGAGCCCGGATTCTGGTGCTCGGCGGACTGCTTGAAGCTGCCGGAGGAGATGAGAGCGTCGCTCCACACCTTCTCGTAAGAGTAGGTGGTGGTGGTGCGGGTGCCACCGCCCACCTTCTTTTCGGTGTCGCGGTCCTCGTTCTCCTTCCACTGGTACATCTCCACCCGGCGCTCGAGGTGCAGGGCGTTGGCGGCGACGCCGAACTCCGGATCGCTGAGGATCTCGGGGGTCTCGGCCTGTCCGGTGACGTGCACCAGCTTGCCTTCGTTGGCGGGATTCACCTGGTGGGCGGGCACCGAGACCACGACACCGGCACCTTCCTCGAGGCTCTTGGCACGCTTGACCGCGCGTCCCTCGTTGCTGAACAGCAGCCACACGGAGACGGCGATGAGGATGAGCCCGAAGACGATGCCCTTGAGCGACCCGGAGATCCGGGAGCCCCAGGACTGCTCGGTGACCTCGGTGTAGCTGTCGTCGGACATGAAGTGCCTCCTCCCAGAGCCAAAGTGGTGGATGTCAGGGGGATGCCTGCAGACAGACTCGCCCGGATCCCAAGCCGCGTGGAGCAGCCGCGTGGAGCCGGAGTCTTGACGGTAGATGCGGATACTTTACTCGCCCGGGTGACATGCGCTCAAGCGACGTGGGATGAACCCCCAGCGATGGGTGGCTGATCTCGCCAAAGCCGCAGCGTAGGGGCGGAGCTTGCCTCCGCCCGGGTGGGGGGAAGGCGCGGGATGGAAGCCTGCCGCAACGTCCCCCGCCCGGGAGCAGGCAAGCTGCTCCCCTACTTACCCAGGTCGCCTCTTTCGTGTCTTCGCGCTTCCAAAGGCGCCCCTTCGAGTACGGCTTGGAAGCTCGTTGACCCACCCCCGGAAAAAACATACAGTGCTTACGTGCTTTTAACCAATCTCTCACTACTCGAGGCCCCATCGTGACTGCCGAGTCCGCCCATCTTGGCTGCTCAAAGGAGCAACGAGGAAGAGGACAAGAGGGAAAAACAGGATTGCGAAACGGGCAGGTCGGGCGGCTCGTTCAACTGTCAGTACTGCGACGCAGTGATGGAAGGCGGGCAAATGCTGTTTCGCTGTACGGATGTCGACTACGGTGAAGAGGGATGGACGGAATGCAATGACAACTCTGAGGGGACCAATTGCGGCATAGGTGGCGTTGGTTGTGGCAAGGTGTGAAGCTCTAGCGGAGCTCAGTCTCTTGATGATCGCGGGGGCCTTGGCGGCGGCTCCCGTTTCTCAAGATCTGGGCCGGGACCCACGGCGTGCGCCAAGACGAAGGCCGCCTGGTGATCCCGAGCCTCGAGCCCGGGCTCTACACCGCCTGCGCCGGAATCACCGAGCAGGCTTTCAACAGCGGCAGGCTCCCGCCAGGCTTCGAACGGTTCTGCGACCGCGGGATCCTCGTGCCCCACGGCGAGCTGGTGCTGAGGGTGCCGGTACCGGGTGACGGGTGAGGGGACCATTCCAGCGTCCGACCAGCCTTCTCACGTGGTGCGAACGGCAAGAAAAGTAAGAATCGCTGAGGTATGATTCTTACCAGGAGGTATCCAGATGCGAATCACAACCAAAGGTCAGGTCACGATTCCCGTGGAGATTCGAGAAAGGCTTGGGCTCCTACCTCACACCGAAGTGGTCTTCGAGGTTGAGGGGAACGTCGCAAAAATCCGGCGCGCCAAGCCAAAGGAACAGAGTCGGGGTAGGAGGCTCATCGAGCATCTCAAGGGCCGAGCGACGGCGGGTCTGAGCACCGACGAAATCATGGCATTGACTCGCGGCGACGGCTGAAAGCTCACATGTCTGGATTCCTCGTAGACAGCAATGTGATCCTGGATGTTGCCACCGGAGATCCTCAGTGGAGCCCCTGGTCCACGGCGCAACTGGCTTCCTGTGCGGATGAGGGCCTGCTAATCATCAACCCTCTGATCTATGCTGAGGTGTCTATCGGATTTGAGCACGTCGAAGAGGTCGAGGTAACGCTATCAGGTGATTTCTGGCTCCGAGGGCCTCTGCCCTGGAGAGCGGCCTTTCTCGCAGGGAAGTGCTTCCTCGACTACCGTCGACGCGGTGGCTCGCGTAGGAGTCCGTTGCCCGATTTCTACATCGGAGCCCACGCTGCCGTGAAGGGCCTGACCCTGCTCACCCGCGATGCCGCTCGATACCGAACCTACTTCCCCAACCTCGAGATCCTCGCCCCGTAGCACTTGTCGCTCAGGCCCCTCCATTTATTGACATCCCCGCATTTCCTCGCAGGTAGAAACGAGGCGGTGTACGCCTCATTGGAGATGTCTACGTGTCCCAAGGAGAATCTGATGCGATCCACAAAGCTGGTTCTTTGGCTTGCGCTCACCGCTCTACTGACTCTTGCCATCCCATCCCACGCCGCGACGACCACCACGACGACCGCGACTCCCGCCCCGGCGCCAATTCCCGTTGCGGTGAACCTGCCGGCCGGCGGTGACGGCTGGAAAACGACCGATGACGGCGGCACCGTGCTCCGCTACTCGCTCAACCCGCTGCCCGCCGGTCATTTCGGCATCGGCTCCGACCCCATGACCTCGGACGTCACGCTCTTCGGCGGCGCCATGGCCAACAGCGGCGGTCTCGGTCCGGATGTCGACACCATCGTCAACCGTCTGGCACCCACCGGTCTGATGGCGATCGGCGACTGCCGCGACGTGCCGGTCGAGTTTCTCTCGCTCTATCTCGAGTCGCACCCGTTCACCGTCAGCTACGGGGGGGTTCCGACCGAGGTGTGGAAGATCGTGGCGGGTCTCAGCCTCTCCGCCGCTCAGCCGTTCGGCAACATGCACATCTGCCGTGGCTGCGGTAACGGCGGCACCTTCACCGCCGATCTTCCGGCGTATTTCCTGCTCCGGTACGTCCGGGTCAGCCCGGCACCGGCGATCGAGATCGTCCGCGACTGTGGCATTGGGGAGTGCCCGGGCGTCCTGTTCCAGACCACCAACGGCGAGTGGACTTTGCGCTCGGCCCTCGGCGGCCTCAATGTCCAGACGGTCGGCGGTGGAATCGATGTGGACGTCGACGCCGACGGGACCCCCGATGGCGTCTTCACCACCGCCAGCACGAGCTTCCAGGGCGGCATCAAGATCTGCGGCACTGGAGGCGGTGGCGGCGGTGGCGGCGGTGGCGGCGGAGGAGGCGGTGGCGCTCCCGAGTGCGCCCGCGTCGAGCACGTCTCCGGCGGCGGCCAGGATCACACCCGCAGCAGCCACAAGAACTACGCCGCGGGCGGCGACTCGAACGGCGACGGCCTGCCGGACCACTGCGCTTGTGAGGATGCAAACGGTGACGGCATCGACGATGACGGAGGCGGCCACCCGTGCCCCACCGAGGAAGAGCCCCCCGTGGTAATCGAGGGGGAACCCACCGATCCCGAGGTCGTGGGGGGCCTGGACCGGTAGATCTCAAGACGCGCTCGAAAGGTGGGGTGCGTTTCAGGAAGGCCCCCCGCCGGGCGGCTCCGGCTGCTTGGCGGGGGGTCACTTCGAAGCTCAACCCACCATCAGGTCCATCAGCCGCGCGGTCGTACGAATCCCCTTGGCGAAGTGGCTGAGGTTGAATTTCTCGTTGGGGGAGTGGGGGCGGTCGTCGGGTAGACCGTAGCCGGCCAGCACCAACGGTGCCCCCAGCACCTCTGAAAAGGTCGAGAGGATGGGTAGCGAGCCACCGTCCCGGATGCGCAACGGCGCCTTGCCCCACACTTCCTCCAGCGCCTGCGCCGCCGCGTCCATCACCGGCTGGTCGAGGTCGATGAGCACCGCCGGGGCCGCGGCCTGCTCTTCGATCTCCACCCGCACACCTGCCGGGGAAAGCCTCTCCACTCGTCGGCGCAAGGCCTCGAGAATCGCTTCGGGGTCCTGGTCCGGCACCAGCCGCATCGAGATCTTGGCGGAGCCGACGGAGGGCAGCACGGTCTTGCTCCCCTTCCCCTGGTACCCGCCCTGGATGCCGTTGATGTCCAGCGTCGGCCGCGCCCATTGGCGCTCGTAGGTGGTGTAGCCGTCCTCGCCCACCAGCTCGTTCACGCCCACCTCACCGGCGAATGCCTCGGCGTCGAAGTCGAGCGCCGCCAGGGCCGCGCGCTCGTGACCGTCCAGCGGCCGTACGTCGTCGTAGAAGCCGGGGATCGTGATCTTGCCGGTTTCCGGATCGTAGAGCCCGGCGAGGATCCGGGTCAGCGCGTTGATCGGGTTGGCCACCGCGCCGCCGTAGAAGCCGGAGTGGAGATCGTGGTCGGGGCCGGTGACGATGATCTCCGCACACACGATGCCGCGGGCGCCGTAGAGCAGCGAGGGCTGGCCGGGGCCGGCCATCGCGCCGTCGGAAATCACGATCCCGTCGCAGGCGAGCAAGCGGCCGGCGTCCTTTCGCACAAAGTCCTCGATCGCCTCTCCCGCGCTCTCTTCTTCACCCTCGACGATGAATTTGACGTTGATGGGAAGAGTACCCCGCTCTTCGAGCATCGCCGCTACCGCCATCAGGTGGGCGAAGGATTGGCCCTTGTCGTCGGTGGCGCCGCGAGCGACCAGGAGGTCTCCCTCGATCGTCGGCTCGAACGGCGGATTTCGCCAGGCGTCGAGCGGCTCCGGAGGCTGGACGTCGTAGTGGCCGTAGAAGAGCAGCGTCGGACGCCCCGGCGCCTTGCACCATTCGCCGTAGGCGAGGGGGTAGCCGTCGGTCTCGATGCGGCGGGCTTCGAGCCCGGCTTCGCTCATCGCTTGGACCACGAAGTCGCAGCAGCGCAGCAGGTCGTCCGTGTAGGCCGGATCGGTGGAAACGGACGGGATCCGCAGGTACTGCAGGAGCTTGTCGAGATCCCCGCCTGCGCGGCGGTCAATGCGGGTGAAGACGTCGGCGGTGGAGGCGGGGCTCGATTCGGCGGTCGGGCTCATGAGAACCCTCTCATCTCTGCGGAAGGAACCCCTCGAGCGCCTTGGTGATCGCAGGCTCGGGGTCTTCCCAGTCGAACTCATCCTCGATGAGCCCGGCCCAATCAGCGCGCTGATACTTGAAGCCCTTGGCCTTCAGCGCGAGCACCGGCCGGTTCATCGCACGCATCCACCCCCATTCCATGGCGACGTTGGGATTCAGCTCCTTCTTGAACTTGTCCTCCACAAGGGCGATACCCCGGGCACAACCGAGAAGGTAGAGCTCGACGTTGTCCCAGATCCAGTCATGTCGCTTGGGCTCCGTTCCGATCCGGGGTACGTAACCACGCTCCTTGACGCCAGCTTTGACCGTTTCGATTACGGTCCCGAGCTGTCTTGCCACCTTGCTGCGACCTTCCGGAAACTTGGTCATGATGAAGACGCAGGTCTCGAATCTCGCATTCGCATCGTCGCCATAGAAGGAAGCGAGCTTCTCGAAGTGTCGTGCGTGGTGCGGAGGGTGCAAGACCAGCTCGATGAGTGCGCGGTGAATGTCATACTCGCGCTCGCGGACCTCGTCATCGATCTGTTGGACGCGGTGATCGTACTCCTCCTCGGAGAGAAAGCTGCGCCGGTTGAGGGCATTCTTCCTGTCGCGGGCGTCGGCGAGCTCCAGAAACCGGTAGTCGAGTACCTCCATGAGCCGTTCGATGGTTGGCACAGCGGCCCCCTAGCCTTCAGCCCGTGAGTCGAGCTCGCCAATGATCTCGTTGAGCCACGGACTGCTCTCACCCCGCTCCTGGCGTGCTTCCCGGATCATGCGCAGGTTGTTCGCTGTCGTCTCCGGCTCCCACGACTCGCGTACGGCAGCAAGAGCATCGCTCAGGCACCGCGCGGCGCGTGACTCGTCTTGCGCCAGCACAGCGAGCTCGAGCAAGGTCGCGTAGTCCCAGTAGTCCGGCGAGCCCGAGGCCAGGCGCTGACGCACCGCGTAGTGCACGACCGGCAGAATCTCCGCCTTGCGTTCCAAGGACTGCTCGTCTCCTCTGATTTCCAGCAGCGTCACGGCATTGATGCCAGGGTATGCGTCTCGCCAGTCCGCATCGAAGCCCTCGAGATACGTTTTGATCGCCTTGTCGAGGAACCCGATGGCCTGCACGGATCGGCCGCTCTCTTTCGCTTCGAGCCAACGATCCTTGTAGACACGTCCGAGGATGCCGCAGGTCTCCGAGCTCGGCCCCTGCTGTTGCATCACCTCCTCGAGCACTTCGACCGCGCGGTCCCGCTGGCCGAGCCGGTTCAGCGCCAACCCGAGCTGCTCGCGCATCATCACGGAGGACTTCAGGGACTCCGGTAGCGTGTCGTAGAACCCCACCATTTCCTGCCACATCGACAGCGCTCGATACGAGAGGAACAGATCCACGAGCACGCCGACCTCGGTGTCTTCCCGACTCAGACGATCGGCTTCGGCGCGCAGAGCTTCCTTGTCACGGCGACTCCGGGCCTGTGCCAGGCGCGACTTGACCTCGCTCGAGTAGGCGAGCCGGTCGCGAAAAACGTCCGTCTTCAGCCGGGCGATGTCGGGTGCGCCGTAGTCGGGGAGCAACTGGAACAGCGGGCTGTCCGTGGCCCCGGAGACAGATCGCTCGCGCAGCTCGGTCAGCCGACGCGTGAGCGCGGTTCTGAGCGCAGCCGCTTCCCGGGAGGCGAAGCGATTGTCGTCACCCAGGAAGTAAGGCAGGGCACGGACGAAGCTCACGTCGAATGGCAACGCCTGGCTCTCGGCGAAAATGGCGAGCGTCGTCGCCGGTCTCGCGGCGTGTCGAATCCCGAGCTCGTAGAAGACGTTCGCGTTGGCGGTAGTCAGATCGGCGACCGCATAGTCACAAAGCAGCAATCGCTCGAACATGGGCTTGTGGATGATGCCACCGACGCGCTCCTCATCGGCGCGAATTGGCTCCATGCCGGCCGCCTCGATCCCGGGCCGGATACCTTCTTCGTACACCCGATCGAAGTCGATGTCCGGGCCTCCGCGCGGGTCCTTTTTCAACCCGAAAGGCATCAGGACAAAGCAGATCTGGCGTAGCGTGCTCATGTCGGTTCCCTCATCCAGGTTGGAAACGGTGCCGCGGCCGTGCGGCTGGATATTTGTTCTTTGTTGCAACTGAAAAGTACCACAGCCGGGCTCGCCTAGCTGTGGGTGAGCTCTTCGAGCAAGAGCGCAGCGAGGAGCTTGGAGTAAAGGAAGGTGCGGGCAAGGTCGGGGTCTTTGGCCGGAAGCTCTTCCAGGCGCAAGAGACTCTTGAGCCTTTCGAAGACGAGCTCGATTTGCCAGCGGAACCCCCCTCCCTTGTTGCGTTCTTCCGTCTTTGCGCCTAGGATTCGAAGCCATCGACGATCAGTCTCGTTCACGTCGTCCAAGGAGAGCCCCCATGTCTGAAGACTCCGATGAGCTGGGCCCGATCCAACCGGTGCAGGTGGCGCGCTGGCCGACCGAAATTCCCCTTCTCTTCTTCGTCGCGCTGGCCACGGCCGGCATCTGGCTGCTGCTCGCCGTGTCGATCTTCGGCATCCTCTACGTCGGCCTCATCGGCCTCTTTCTTTTCTTCACCCACCTCGTGTGCGTCACCCACGTCCGGGGCAGCGCGGTGCGGCTGGGTCCCTACCAATTCCCAGAGCTCTACGAGCGGGTGGTGGCGCTGTCGCGGAAGGCGGGGCTGCGAGAGGTTCCCGAGGCCTATCTGATGGAGGCCGGAGGCTCGCTCAACGCCTTCGCCAGCAAGCTCTTTCGCTCCCGCTTCGTCGTCCTGTACTCGGATCTGCTGACCGCCTGCCGCGACCAGCCCGGTGCGCGCGACATGGTGATCGGACACGAGATCGGACACATCCGGGCGGGGCATCTCGACTGGATGTGGCTTCTGCTCCCGGGCATGTTCGTCCCCTTTCTCGGCGGCGCCTATTCGCGCGCCCGCGAGCTGACCTGCGACCGCTACGGCGCCGCGCTGTGCGGGGACGAGGACGGTGCGCTGGCGGGGCTCACGATCCTGGCGGCGGGCGGCGAGCACGGGCGCAGCGTCGACCTGGAGGCCTTTGCCGCCCAGACCCACGATCTCGAGACCGGCTGGATGACCCTCGGCAAGTGGCTCTCGGCCTATCCCCCGCTGTGCGACCGGGTGGCGGCGATCCGGCCGGCGCTACGCGGCACCTGGACGCCTTCGGCCCGCGGACCGCTGACCGCACTGTCGATCCTGGTGGGTGTGCTCCTGATCCCCACCCTGGGCATCGGCGCGCTGGGCGTGTACCTGGTCTCCAAGCTCAGCCAGGCGGTCGAGCGGGCCGAGCAGGCGCGGATCGGCGGTCAGCCTGTGGAAGATGCCGGGTTCGTCCCCACACCGTTCGAGGGAGACGTCGAGGAGGCCCTGGCGCGGATCGAGACGGATTTCGATCGCTTCGAGGCTCTGCTCCGGGACCATGTCGATGCCGGGGGCAAGATCCCCGAGCACTCCGAGGCCCTCTACGATCTGTGGCGCTCCGTGCTCGGCGACGAGCCTCCCGTCGATCCCTTCGACGAGCTCCAATACGGGGTCTTTCAATCCGGCCAGGTTCTGGTCCTCTGGTCCAGCGGACCCGACGGCGAGGTCGACACGGGCGACGAGATCGAACGCACGCTCGTGCTCGCACCGCCCGAAGAGCTCCCAGCCGCGGAAGACACGGAGGTATAGCCTCTCTGTGAGCCCCGCATACCCGGCGGTGGTGGGCGACGGCACCGGGCTCGAAACGCCAACGGCCCCCACGCCAGAAAGGCAGTGGGGGCCGCGGTGCGTCGGAAGATCTGCCGCGTTAGAAGCAGCAGGGGAAGGCACAGCAGTCGCCCGGCGCGCCGCAGAAAGTGCCGAGCACGATGTTGCCGTTGCAGGGGTCTACGATCTTGTACTTCTGGATGTTGCAAGAGCAACAGCCGGACTTGACGTTCTTCGGACAGCCGTTCCCCAGGCTCTGAGCCCCGGGGACCGGATTGACCGCCGAAGCGCCGTCGGCCAGGGCGCTCGGCGTCGACACCGAGACTCCCACCAGCACAAAGGACGCCACCAGCAGCAGAGCGAGGGTCAGGGGCATGAGCTTTCGATGCATCACGTGTCTCCTTTCAAGAGATCCTCCCTGCGGGCCCCGGACGGTGCGGGGCTGGGGCTGACGGCTCCGAGCACACCTCTCCCTCTGGCGCTTCTCGAGAAAGCTGCTGCAAGGGTCTGAGTGCCTCTAGATATTCCGCACCCGAAGCATCGTCCGAAGTGGCCCTCGGGAATTAGGTCAATTTCGCAGGAATCATAGCACGAAGAGCATAAGCGTCAAGCCCGCGCGGGCTCCCCGACCCTTTCTTGCGTACTGACAAAGGAGACCCGGAAGCCGTGTCCGTTTTCCAGGCTGCGGGGCGCTCACCCTCTGGTCTGTCGTCGCCGGGGCGGCACCACCGCCCCCCAGTCAACGCCGCCACCTGCGGTGCGACGGTCAGCGGCAAGTGCTACGTCAACGGAACGTTCACGCTGTCGTCGTTTTCCTCCGGTGCCAACCACTACGAGGTCTGCCGCAGCGAGGACACCACCGGCTGGGGTGGTTGCAGCACCGTCATGACCACGAGCTCGGGTTCGAGCTTCACGGTCAGCGGCTCGAACCTGCCTTTCGATGTGGGTGAGACTGAGCGATCCGCTGGGGTGCTTCAACCAGAGCGGTGCGAGCTGCCCCTTCTAGGGGGCTGTGCCAGGGATCTGCAGTGCTCGGCCCGTGGGGGTTTGTCCCCAGCTCCCACGGGCCGCTCCTTTTTTTCAAGCTCGGTGAAGGGCGGTCAAGGCTGCCGCAACGACCACTCGACGGCGCGGCGGATCAGCTCGTTGTTGTTGCGCAGATCGAGCTTGGCCTTGACGTTCTCGCGGTGGGACTCGATGGTCTTGACGCTGAGCTGGAGGCGTTCGGCGACCTCCCGGGTGGTCAAGCCCTGGCCGATGCGCTCGAACACCTCCAGCTCGCGGTCGGAGAGCGACTCGACACCGGTGGCCCCGTCGGTCGATGCCGTGCCCGCGGACACCTGGAGCATGTGTTGGGTCATCTCCTCGCTCAGGTACATGTCGCCGGCCGCCACGCGGCGCACCGCGTCGACCAGGTCGCGGGTGGCCTCTTCCTTGGCGACATAGCCGTGAGCACCCGCTTTCAACGCGCGCTCGGCGAACAGCTTCTCGTCGTGCATCGAGCTGATCACGATGCGGGGTGGATCGCTGCCGGCGGCGAGCTGCTTGACCAGCTCGAGACCGCTGCGGTCGGGCAGCGAGATGTCGACGATCACCAGATCCGGCGAGGTCTCCTCCGCCAGCTCGAGACCTTCGGCCGCCGAGCCGGCTTCGCCGCAGATCTCCAGGTCCGCCTCCTGCGAGAGCATCTGGCGCAACCCCATGCGTACCACCGGGTGATCGTCGACGATCAGGATGCGGGTGGTCTTCATGACGGTGCCTCCGGCAAGGGCACCTCGCAGGTCACCGTCGTCCCGCGTCCGGAGGCCGACTCGATCGACAGCTCGGCGTCGAGCAGGCCGGCCCGGTAGCGCAAGATGCGCAGACCCAGACCGCCGTCCCCGGCCTCGCCCGCGCCCGCCGGCATGCCCCGACCATCGTCCTGAATCGACAGAGTCAGGAGCCCATCCGCGGCCTCGAGGGCGACGACGATGCGCTCCGCGTCCGCGTGGCGCACCGCGTTGTGAACCGCTTCGAGAGCGATGCGATAGAAGTGGGTCGCCACCAGGTTGTCGTCGAGGTCGAGGGCCGTGGGGCTCTGAAATCGGCAGTCGAGGCCGTGGACCTCGGAGGTCTCGCGCGCCAGCTCGGCGAGGGCGGCCATCAGCCCGGAGGCGTCGACCACCACCGGCACCAGACCGCGAATGAGGTTGCGGAGGTTGCCCTGGGCGGAGCGCACGATCTCCAGCATCCGCTGCGCCTGCTCCGCCTGCGGCCGACCCTCCCGCTCGAGCTCCTGCCGGAGCGCGCCGGCCAGCATCGCCAGCCCGGTCAGCTCCTGGCCCAGCACATCGTGCAGCTCGTGACCGATGCTCCGGCGCTCCTCCTCCGTCACGTGGGCGACCTGGAGCTCCAGCGAGCGGCGCTCCAGCAGCAGCCCGAGAAGCGCGGCGATGTTGACCAGCGCCTCGATCTCGACCTCCCGCGAGCCTGCTGCGCGCTTCTCTGCTGCGCGCTCCTGCCGCGAGCCGAGCACCAGCAGGCCGAAGTCCTGCTCGTCGGATCGGATGGGCAGCAGAAAGGCGCGGTGAAAGGGATCGATGCCGGAGGAGGACGGCGCTTCGGGGGGCGTTTCCAGCCAGACCGGCTCGCCGCCGTCGAGGGCGGCTCGCAGATGCTCGTCACCGATCTGGCGGCAAAGCGCGCGGGCCTGTTTCCCGGCCTCGTCGCCGCGCAGGGGTTGCAGCTCGCCGCTCGGCGTGAGGCGGAGAATCGCGCAGACCTCCCACGGCGTGAGCTCGCAGACCGACGCCGTGACCTCGCGCAGGGCCCGCTCGACGGAGCCGGCCCGGTTGACCGACGACGAGGCGTCGACCATCAGACGCAGAAGGCTCGACCGTGTGTCCGGCTGGGGAAAGGAGGCTGGGGCCATCGGGGGCAAGGATACCGCTCCTGAAGGTCACCTCGGTGCGATCCGGCTCAGCTCTTGCCGGACAGCGCGGGCTCGAGCTTCTCCTTGGCCCTGGACAGACCCTCGGTCAGCTCGGTCAGCGCCTTCTCGATACCGCCCCGGAGCTCCTTCCAGGACTCGCCGCCGGCCTTCTTGACCTCATCCATCTTGGTCTTCATACCGTCGCGCCGTTCGCGCAGGTCCTGGACCCGCTTCTGGATCTCGGCCTTGGCTTCGGCTTCCTTGACGCGCCCGCGGGCTTCGAGCTTGTCGATCTCGGCGTTGAGCTCGTCCAGGCGGGCTTTGAGCTTCTCCACGTAGGCGTCTTTTCGGCTCAGTGTCTGGGTCGTCATGTCGGGTTCCTCTCTGTGTTTTCTATGGTTGCGTGCTCGATGGTTGTGTGCTCGTTCCACCTTCCAAGCTACCGTGCGCACAGGCCCTTGACCACGGGCTCCGGCCCCAACCACCCGTGGGGGATTCCCCCAGGCTTCCACGGCCGCCCGGCGGCGCGGGAGGGCTGGGCGGCCCGGGGGTGGGGAGATCCCCCAGGCGGGTTTCGGAGACCCTCCCATGGCGTCGCGACCGCCGTTGCTCCACACTGGGCTCTGTTGGATGGATCGTTGGATAGATCGTTGGATGGATGACTCCATTCCGTTCCATTCACTCCAATCCCTTCGCTCCCAAGAACGACACCGAGGAGGAACCATGAAGATCCTGAGCAAAACCTTGAAGCACAAGGCCGACCCTCGAAGCCCCCTGTGGATTGTCGCCGCAGCGCTCGTCCTGCTGGTGGCGTCCGCGTGCCAGACCCAGACACCGGAGTCAGCCGACGCGAGCCACGAGGACGCCACGCACGAGGCGACCGCGACGACCACCGACGAGGGCTTGACCTCGGAGGACGTCCAGGCGGAGATGGGTGAAGCGGCCGATACGCTGGGCCAGTACGCCTACGAGCAGAAAGAGCAGTTTGAGACCGCGGCGCGCAAGCAGCTCGCCGACATGGACGCCCGGCTCGACGATCTCGGCAAGGAAGCCGCGATGGTCCGCGAGGGTGCCCGGGACCAGTGGAAGGAGACCGTAAACCAGCTCCAGAGCCAGCAGGACGATCTGGAGCGAGCGCTCGAACAGACCCTGGAGGTACCGGCCGAGGGCTGGTTGAAGGCGCGTGACGAGCTGATCGAGGCCAAGAACGGCCTGGCTCAGATGTTGGAGGAGGTGTCGGAGAAGCTCGAAACCACGCAGAGCGCCTCCGAGGAGGCCGGCTCGGAGAGTGCGAGCGAGGCGTAGGAAGGGCTTCCAACGGCGTCGAGTTGACGATCTAGCAACCGAACGGTCTTCTTACCCGGTAGGGATGACGTTCTAGCAACGGAACGGCTTTCTTACCCGGTAGGAAGGACGATCCAGCAACGGAACGGCTCTCCTACCGCGTAGTACCGCCGTTGTTACGCCTCGCGCTGATTCTGCTCGGTGAAGCCAACCATCGGCACGCCCCAGCCTTGCCACCCCGTCGGAGTCAGGCCCCTCCCCGTCCTACCTGCGCGCAGTCACAACATCGGCGGGGTCGGAGGCGCTCCCCACAAATCTCGCATCGAAGCTCGGACGGACCGCCCGGCCATGTCTGCCACAGGTGATAGAGACAAGCATCCGGATCCCGAAACTCCCTCGGGCGCTTTCGCCGATCCTCGAAGTACTTGAAGATCCTCTGCATACGACGGTCGTCGCGCCCGGGGAGCTGCTGGACGAACGAGCTCTCCTCCCCCGTTTGCCGCAGCCACTCCAACCAGTCGACAACCTCGGGCTCCGGGAAACCCCGCTTCAACATGGCCTCGCCGAGAAGGTAGTACTCATGGGTCAAGCTCGTGTTGGCCGTCCCCGGATTGTCGGTGTTCACCGAGACCCGAATCCGCCGGGTCCACTGGGGCTTCTCGCTGTCTTTGTCGATTGTCAGGTCGAAGATGTGATGCTCGTCCAGGCTGTGCATCGGCCCGATGATTCGATTGGTCGAGGGGTTGACCTCGACGACGATCTGGCGGTCGGCGATGCGTCGCTGCATCTCTCTTTGCACTCTCTGACAGAGCTCGACCCAGAGATCACGGTTGTCTTCCATGTCGACGAGCTTGAGCTTCTGGCCTTCCTCGTAGGTCCTCATCGAGTACCAATAGCGCTTGAGATAGTCGTATGGAGGGTTGCAACCGACATCTTTGCAGACCGCTCTGACCCGCTTCTTCATCGTTCGGTTCCAGCGCCAGGTCGGGGAGTCGTCTCCGAGAAGCGGCTTGGGCTCGATCTCCGAGCCGGTGCGCTGGGCCGCCTGCTCGTCCGAAGGGAGAACGAGGAACTCCGGATCCAACTGTCGGAGCTTCCAAACATCGTGCATCTGGAGCGGCGTGATCACTCGGCGCTTCCCGTCCCGCTCCGCATAGAGCTCGCCACCCAGTCGCTCGATTTCTTGCTCGACTCCGAGCACACCCATGAGATCGTCGCCCGGGCCCAGAAGCTGGTACACCCAGGCCATGTTGTCCAGCCACTCCTGCTTGGGAACCAGCGCCTGCCCTCCGACCTGCCGCATCCAGACCTCGGGATCCAAACCGAGGGCGATTCCATGGCCGATGCGGTCTCCAGACCGTGCTCCGAGGAATTCCAGGACCTCGTCGATCGCTCGGAGACCCGACAAAAGATGGCGGAACTCTTCCCCGACGTGGTAGGTCATCCCCAGCCGGCGCTTTTCCGCCAGCGACCGAATCGAGGACGACAACCGACGGATCTCCGGATCTACCGTCTCCGGCTCTCGCACCGCGATCGGTTCTTCGCGGAGGAAGCGAAACACCGAGGCAAAGACCTCCGGAGGGGTAGCGAGCTCGAGATTCGCTGCATCGATGCCGACGATGAACGGCGTGACCGGGAGGGCCCGCTCCAGAATCCGGAACAAGTCGAACGCTTGGCGCCGGTAGCGGCTCCGAAGCTCAGCGTACTGCGGCCGCAGCGCCGAGATCTGCCCTTTCTGCCGGCGCGCTTCCGGATTCTTGATGAAGTGCACTACGAGTCCGAATTTCTGTAGCTGCCGGGGCCGATCCGGTGCAGCGAACTCTTCGATCCAATGTTCGAGGTCCTTGGAGGTCTTGGGAGGGGAGACCCGGCCTTCCAGCGCGCGGAGACCCCGCCAGCTACGGGTTCGACGGAGCACCGAGTCCGCTTGCTCACGAGCCGAGGGCTCGATGGGCCACCTCTGATTGCTGCCGAAGAACCACTGAAAAAAACGCAGTCCCGTCGTACGCCCCTGCTGCACCCCCAACTGCCAGAAGTGAGACTGACACACCAGGTAGCGATAGAAGGCGTGGTGGAGAAACTGGCCGGCCATCGTCGGATAGGCCGGAGCTTTTGGGCCGCCCTGGTCTCCTTGAGCGGCTCGGGTAACCGAATCGTCTCCAAGTCGTGACTTGACGAGCTCGATGTGGGCCGCCAGATGGAGAGCTGCGAGACGCTCGTCGCGCTCATAGGGAGTGGTGAGGCGAGGATATGCAGCTCGTACGCCTGCGGCCTGCCAATGATGGGTCCGGCGGGAGGGATCGAGCCAGTAGAGGAGGCCGAGACGTTCGTCCCGGGGGTCGTGACGAGCCCCATGCAGCCTTCGGTGCCGGGGACGATCCTGACGTCTGGGCCATTGTTCCGAACCTCTCAGCTTCGCGGGCTCTAGCAACTCGCCTAGTTGACTCTCGAGTAGCCGTGTGAAGCGCTCCTCGTGAGCCTCCATCGCCTCAGCGCTGCCTGCAAAGTACATGGCATCGAAACGCTTCAATAGCTGCCACCCTGGATCTCCTACCCACGAGCGCTCGTTGACCAGCAGCTCTTGCCGGCAGAGAGTCGTTGCAAGGGCCAACATTCGAGCTGCCGCTCGACCAAGGCTTGACAACCGCCATTCCACAGGGTGGAAACCGCGAGGCTTCCACCGCCGCGGCTTGAGCAGATGATCGGCCCAAGCGATTTCCGTGGCGTGGACCGAGCTGAGATGCAGATGCCCCTCCGTGAGACCCCTCCGGACCACCGAGCGCATGCCCTGGGCGCTCGACGGCAGAAGACTCATCGATTCCGGAAGCTGATGGATGGTCTCCAGACCGTGCGGTTCTGCCACGATCGCCCGCGCGTGGACATGCCGCAGAACCAGCGACAGTGGAAGCCGCAGCCCGAGCTCGTGCAGCTCCACCATCCGATCCGCGCGGACCGAGACCTCGCCGCCAACCCAACGGAGGTACCGTGCGACGAGCTTGTCGAAGACGTCGCAGAGATCGAAACCCGGTGGCGGCGACAGCCGAGTGCGCTCGAGGAGCCACCTCCCCGACACCGGAGAGGCGCTACCCTCTTGGCTGAAGGCAACGACCTCGGCAACGTTGTCCAACGAGTACGTCGGAAGCTCGTGCAGGAGCCAGCCCCGCTCCTGCACGGAGGCTGCCTGGTCCCGCGATTCAGTAGCACGGAGAAACCATGGACGGGAGCTCGGGACCTCCCGATTCCAGCTTCTGGGGAGCGCTTGCGTGTTGGCAGCTTCGACCCAAGAGAGAATCGGTCCCAAGAGGCCGAGTACCTTCAGAGGAACTTGCGGGCGAATCTCCATCTACGTCTCAGCCTCGCCGTCGCAGCAGCACTTTCGATCCTTAGGATCATGATCCTCTTTCCTGAAGAAATCGTCGCGGTGGACCCTTGGGATCTGGTAGAAGAGGCTTGTCGCGGAGGCGTGCGCCATCAGCTTCAGGTGCTGCTGAATGATACTAGCCCGCTCGAATCGTGTGCTTTGCTGAGCATAAACCTTGTCGCTACCGTTTTCATCTCGATCACCTTGAGGACGATAAGACTCCATAATTCTCTTGGTCAACTGATCGACCCCGGGAGCTTTGTCTGGCCGCCGGATTCTCATCAGATCTGCAGCCCCCACCTTCTTGATAAACTGAGCCAGCTTCCTGCATCTGGTTCTGTAATCCTTTCCCTCTGGGTCCTGCACGGCTCGTTCCACTCCATCACTGTCCTCATCCAATTCATCAATAAGTCTCTTTAACTCATTTTCCTCGGTGGGCATGTTCCGGCAAAAGTTTCTCAGAGCGGCCTTGAACCAGATCCTTTTCCCTAATTCTTTGTCTCTCTCGAGCAAGGCCTCCCACTCCGACTCCGTGAGGGCTCTTCGCATGCATTTTGCGTGCTCGGCCAAGTTCTTCAAGCGATCTTCCAGGCCCACCACCAACTCCACGTCGGGACTGTCAGGTGACAACAATCTCTTCACGGTAGTCTCTACTTCGTTCCGGGTGATTCCGTTAATTCCGTTAGCGTCCGAATCCTCAGGCCGCCACCACTCCTTCTCGAGCTCCGTGGCCAGCCCCTTCAAATCCGCAGGCCTCCTAATCTTTCCCACCTCATAGACACCTGAATTCTCCTCGACAGCGCTGGGACTCTTGGCAACAGCGCGCAGCATGTCCGAGTAAGACTTTTCCTGTAGTGATTCAAGGAGAGGATCGCTTGCACTTCGAGAGAGGATCGGGCTTGTCAAGGGGCAGGTTTCAAGGAGCCATCGAATCTCCAGGTTACCCCAAAGGTATTTTTGTAGAACGCGGAACCAACTCGTGAGAGCAACTCCTGCATTCCAATAGTAACTCTTACCCTTGGCGTATTGCCTCCCCTGATGCTCGAGATGCTCGGCGTCCAACCACTGCCAAAGCGAGGCGACAGCATAGCCTCCGTGGAGCCGCCGAACAAAGCAACGGCTCCAGCGCGGCTCATCGAGACCCTCTTGAAAGAATTTCACCCGCAGGTAGTCTCGGTTGTACTCCAGCCAGTTCAACAATCTCTCAGCGAGGCGATCGATAGCACCTTTTTGACCTGCACTATCCCAGCCTGGAAAAGCGAGCTCCATGAGCCCTCGATGGCTCCCACCCCCAAGATCTTGGCCCGGCACGAGTCCTCGAAGAGAGTGAGCGCGGAGGGCACCACGAATCTTCTCCTTCGTCTCGTGCTCGATTTTCTCTCGAGCTCTCTCCTCGCCGTCCGAGCCTTCTTCAAGTAGAAAACCGTACCTTGAGTTCAGCTCCTCGTACCACCGACGATGACCTTCGATCAACTGACCGATCAGACCCAAACCGCGCCAGAAAGAAACCGCGGCCCAGAAGTGCCCTCGATTGAAGCCATAACATGTCCAGATTCGCAGAAGTAGCTGATCATCATGGACGGTCTCTGCCGCTGCCATCAGACGTGCGACGGACTCCTCGTCTTTCTTGTTCTTCGCCTCCTTGGCTTTCTTCAGTGCTTCGAGATAATCTCGCCTCTTCAACAGCTCCGTTATCTCTGCGTTGCCTACCTCAACAGGACCCTTATCCTTACCGATCTCCCAATTGGCTGTCTTCCGAAACACCTTATAGCTGTCACACAGGCTGGGGTGAAGCTTGTCAGATTTGGTCTCGGCAGAGTTGGTCTCCAAGCACGCCTCTAGAAACTCAGGTAACTTACCGGATGGCTTATCGGGACCTTGATCGAGCATATTGCGTGTCGTCAAGCTTAGGTAAGCGACTTTGGCTTTCTTGATCACCTCCAGCTCTTTGACACTGACCGAGCTCTCATCAAGAGCCCGGAAGGCTGCGATTCTTGGCGCCGTAGTCAGGGCCGCAGCGTACGAAAGAGGATCCAGGAACATCATTCCGGTGGACAGCAAAGTTCCATCATCATCAGCGGACAAGGCGGCCTGCACGGGGGCACTATGGAGGGTCCATCCCGATGGACTTAACGGTGCCGGCTTCCTTTTCCTCCTCTCGCGGCCGACCCGCTCGACGGAACGGCTGAGTGGCAAGTAGAAGCCGACCAGGATCTCAAGAAGCCAAAGCAGGGCCATGGAAGCGGGGATTTCAGTCGGGTGCTCCACTGCCAACTTCCCGTCCTTCCATAGAGCAATCTGAATATAGTTCTCGCCGCTGGGCCGCTCATTCTCCACCCAGGGTCGATGAATATTGGCAGCAAGAAGGGAGATCACCTGACTGCGGCGACTATCCGTAAGGTCTTGCCAGCGCTGCCAAAGAGCAATTTGCTTCTCACTAGGTAGTTTGAAAAGTGCTTGTAGCATAACTCGCCGCAACGCATGCGGCGTCCAACTCAGAAGATCCTCCAAATGTAAGCCAAACTCACGAAGCACGTCCCGATGGACATTCATTAGCCCCCAGGTAGCGTCGTCGAAAAGCTCGGTACAGCTTTTCTTGATGTCTCCCAGCCTATCCACCTCAGTTGAGATTCTATTGCCTTTTACTCGATGCGGTTTGAGAATAGTCGAGTTCATCCAATGGTTGATGAGGGCTTCCACCTTGGCACCTCTCATAGCATCAATGACATGGAACTGCCGCCGCAGAGTTGATGGACGAAGAGCCGCACGAACGGGATGACGAGCGTCACGATCAGGTACGCCGAAGAGCAGATAACTCGCAGCTACCAGCGTTTGAATTACAGGCTGGCCGTTCTCCTTCTTCTTCTTGCTTGAACGATCACTGTCCTCACACTTGCAAGATCTGGTCTTTTGACCACAGCATTCGCACTTTGTGTCGGCTGAGCTCTGCGGACTCTGCAACATGGACCCCTGAAGAGTCGCAGGAATGGGACCGAGCCGAATACGATTTCGAACCGGGAAGCACTTTGCCAGGTGTTGCACTGCGAGTTGTTCGCTCACTGCGAGTCGCTCACCTCTTTGTCTAGTATCGTCTGCTTCCTTGAGGGAACCGGCGAAGCTCCCAGTGAGGATCTCCTCGGCGAGGCGATCCGTGAAGCAGAAAACCGGGACAATTCGTGGATGTAAGAGATACGCTTGGAGGTGTCTTAGACCCTTGTGCAGGTGATCGTGATTGAGATCTAAATCATCGACCGGTAAGAGAACCACTGAAGCCTTGCTTCGACCATTCAGGTTCTCGGCGAGTTTCTCCAAGAAAATGTCGATTTTCTCTTTCAGATTGAGTGCGCTGGTGTGTCGCTGAATGTACTCTGCGGCAAGCGCGTGAGGATCGAGGTCCTTGGGCATTTCTTCCTTGAGGACCACTCTGAGATGCTCATCCAAGTCTCTGTAAGCATTGAGAACAGCGGTCGTCCTCTCATACTCGAAGGTCCTTTCCCCTTCATTCTTACGGTGCGCATCCAGTGCCGCGGCGACCGTCGCAAATAGAAGGTTGTCATGTTCGCTAAAGCGAGCGGGCTGGAGGACATCCAGAGATGCCATGCCTTTATAGGCATCAGGCTTCTCATCCTTTTCTTTTTGACACTCGTAGACCAGGGTCTTTAGTAGGCTACTCTTGCCCGAGCCTGCGGGCCCGAAGACGGCAATAGAAAGGTTGGGCGCTCCCTTGAGCTTTTCCTTTTCGGTGCCTTTTCGCGTGCGCAGGTGCTCGTCGAGGGCCTTGATGTGATTTTGGATAAGCTCGACAAGGTCTTCCAAGTCTCTGGCCCAAAGACGCTCCTTATCAACCGTAAAGGGCCTGGATCTACGAGAGCTTTCAAGATTGACCGTCGGCATTAGCAGCCTCCCATGCTTTCATTCTGCGAGATGGAGCGATTGAAGTTTGACCAAAGACAGCGATCGTAGGCGCGACCCTGTTCTCGTAAGATGTACCCTGTCACTAAGCTAACCAAGCCCGCCACAAGAAACAGAATAGGGCTGCTCTCCCTAGCTACAAGAGCGATCAGACAGCGGGACTCGAAGATGAAGAGCTAAGAACAGAACAAAGGCGAGATTCCAGCAAGTTGCCCTGAGATACCAAAAGTACAGCAGCATGTCTTGCGAAGCATCGTGATCTAGGAGGGTAAGAAGGAGACTGGGCCGCGGGTTACAAGTCTGGCCCTCCTTCTCTGCGTCAGGCTTGCAAGAGCGTCGGGCCTCAAAAAGCTTATGGATAGTTGGGAAAGCCCAAACGCAGCCGTGCACTATAAGGCCGAGTAAGAACGCGCACGCGACGAAAGCAAGTAGGAGCAGAATTCCTTCCGCGGTACTCAGATCGGTAGGCCAAACCGCTCGCAGGGGCCAAGCTACCCGCAAGAGTACGAGTAAGAACACGATTCCCGGTGCAAAGAAGGCCAGATCAAAAACGCGAAAAAAGGTCAGAGCGCGGTCCAACGGTCCCCCCTCGGGGCCGGAAGCCTCAATGACATCCAGCGAATGACAGTCAGCTAATAGCAGCCAACCAATGACAGCTTGCTCCTGAATCTGAGCCTATCTTCTCTGTTGAGGCATCCTCTGTCAACTGAGGGCTAATTTGCTGAAGATTCTCGGTGCGACTCTCGGTGCGACAGAGTCCAGGGACTCAGCGGGCGACTCGGGGACCACGCCTTCGAGTGGCCGTAGTCCTCACCGCTCGCCACCCCGAGCTCGGCGCTCACGCCGAGCGCAGGACGGAGACCACGTCCACCCGGCTCGCCCAGCGGGCCGGCAGCAGGCAGGCGAGGACTCCGGCCACCAAGAGCAACGCTGCCGCTCCCGCGTAGGTCAGCGGATCGAGCGGCTCGACCCCGAACAGCAGCGCCGACAGCCCCCGGACCAGCAGCGCCGCGATCGTGAGCCCGACGCCGATCCCCGCCAGCACGGGGAGCAATCCGCGGCGCAGGACCAGACCGATCACCGACCGGCGCCGGGCCCCCACCGCCATCCGGATGCCGATCTCGCGGACGCGCCGCATGGTCGAGTACAGGGTCACACCAAAAATGCCGACACCGGCGAGCAGCGCCGCGATGCCGGCAAACGCCGTCAGCAACGCGAGCAGAAAGCGCTCGCGGGCGACCGACGCGGCCGTCACTTCCTCCAAGGTCGTGACGTCGAACAGCGGCAGCGCCGGGTCGAGCTCCCGGACCCGCCGGCGGATGCCCTCGACGAGCTGGCGCGGGTCCCCGGCCGTCCGCGCCTGGAGGTACACCGCGCGGGTCGAATCCTGGAGCACCGGCGCATAGAAGCTGGGCTCCTCCCCGAACGCCAGGCTGCCGCGGCGGATGTTGCCCACCACCCCGACAATGGTGCGCCAGTACGGGGCCTCGCTCGGCTCCCGGTCGAAGACCACCCGCCGGCCGATGGGGTCCTCCCCCGGGAAGAAGCGGTCCACCAGCGCCTGGTTGACGATCACGACCCCGGGAGATTCGAAGTCGTCGGTGGCGTCGAAGTCGCGGCCCCGGAGGAGGGGCGCCTGGAGAGCACGGAACAGCCCCGGGGAGATCTCGTCGTGCCGCACCTCGGTGCCGTACCGGTCTGCCGGCCATCCCTCGGCCGTGAAGTCGCTGCTCCAGCGCTGGTTGCGGAAGGGGAGCCGGGAGCTGAGGGCGGCGGCTTCGACGCCCGGCAGGGCGCGGACCTCTTCCTGAAGCTCCCGGTAGAAGGCGGTCAGCTCCGGCGCCTCCGGGTACCGGGTCGCCGGCAGCGCCACCCGGGCGACCAGCACCGCCTCGGAGTTGAAACCCGGCTCGACCTGCGAGTAGTGCCAGAGGGTGCGCAGCAGAAGCCCCGCGCCGATGAGCAGAGGCAGGGTCAGGGCCACCTCGGCGGCCACCAGGAGCCCGCTGGCCCGCAGCGACCGGCGGCCCGGGGAGGCACCGCGCTGGTCGGCGGCCCAGCCCTCGGCCGGATCGACCCGCGCGCTCTTCCACGCGGGGAGAAAACCGAACACCAAACCCGTCAGCAGCGTGACACCGACGGAGAACAGGGCCAGCGTGCCGTCCACCTGGACCTCCTGGAGCCGTGGCAGGCCGTCCGGGCTCAGGGCGAGAAACGGCCCGAGGCTCACGGTGCCGAGCACCAGACCGAGCACCCCACCCACCGCCGCGAGAAGCAGTCCCTCGGTCAGACCCTGGAGGACGAGACGCAGCCGGCTACCACCGAGCGCGTAGCGCACGGCCATCTCCCGGCGCCGGCCGGTGGCGCGTGCCAGCAGCATGTTGGCGACGTTGGCGCAGGCGATGAGCAGGACGAAGCCCACCGCCGCCATCAACACCTGGAGCGGCCGGCGGGTGTCGCCGACGATCCACTCGCGCAAGGGGGTGACGCCGGTACCCATCTGGGTGTTGGTCTCCGGGTACTCGGCCTCCAGCCGCGACGCGATGGTCGCCAGCTCGGTTGCGGCCCGATCCAGGGTCGCGGTCTCGGCGAGCCGGCCGATCACCCGCATGCCGTGGGCGCGGCGGAACCACACCTGCTCGCGGTTGGAGGGATCCCAGGAGAGGCTCAGCCAGAGATCCGCATCGGCGAACGGGTAGCCGAAGCCCTCAGGCATCACACCGAGGATCCGGTGTCCGACGCCGTCGAGCTCGATCTCACTCCCCACGACGCCGGGATCGCCTCCGTAGAGACGCTGCCAGAAGCCATGGGACAGGACCACGGCGTGGCCGCCGCCGGCCCAGGTGTGCTCGTCGTCGAAGCCGGGACCGTAGATCGGAGCGACTCCCAGCACGCGGAAGAAGTTGCCGGTGACCTCGTTGCCCCGCACCACACGGGGCTCTCCCTCGACCATCAGAGTTTGCTCTTCCAGCCAGTCGTTGTGGGCCGCCATGTCGGTGAAGCTCTGGGCCTGCTCGCGCCAATCGAGGAAGTTGGCGGCGGCCACCTGCGCTCGCTGCCAGCCGCGCTCCGGATTCTTCTCCCAGACGGAGACCAGACGCCCCGGCTCCTCGAACGGCAGCGGCCGGAGCACGACGGCGTAAAAGACGGAGAAGATTGCGATGTTGGCGCCGATGCCCAACGCCAGGGCACCGACGGCCACCGCGGTGAACCCGGGGCGTTGGAGAAACCCGCGGGCGGCGAGACGCAGATCGTGCAGAAAGACATCCATGGTGCTGGCTCCTGGCTCCCGGGGATGAGCCCGGGGAGATGTGACCCGCGGGGGAGACGAAGAGGCCAAGGGAGAGGACGAGAGCAACGATGCACGGAGCCGCGTCCGAATCCCGGCGACGAGCAGCGCGCAGCACTCCGAGACGAAGAGGCGAAGGGTGGCCCACCGCCCCCGGGTGCGGTGGCGGCGCTCCAGACGCCGCGATACGACGTGGGCGATCTCGTTGCCGTAGCGCTTGCGGACCGCCGCCGGGTAGGCCCTCAGGAGCCCGCACACAAGCCGGGATGCGACACGGCGAACGAGACTTCGGGCCGCGAGCTTCATCCCGTCACGGTCCCTGCCCGGCCGAGGGCTCCGGGAGGCCGTCCGACCGACCATCCGCGAGCAAGCCCTTGGCACGCACCACCCGGAGCAGCGTGGAGAGACGGCGGGTCTCGGCGATGGCGACCTCGCGCCCGGGCTCGGTCAGCCGGTAGTAGCGGCGCCGCGAGTCGGAGCTGTCGTGTGCGGTGTCCTCCTCGATCAAGCCCTCCTGCTCGAGCCGCTGGATCGCCAGGTAGAGGGTCCCGGTGCTCGACCGGAAGGGCTCCCGCGAGGCGCCTTCGATCTCCTTGAGAATGCCGTATCCGTGACGCGGGGCGTCCGCCAGAGCGACGAGGATCTGGAAGGAGAGGGGCGTGAGCGGCAGATGATCGTGGGCGGGCATGGGGAGCGAGCCTTGACGACCGCTATATTGACGATCAAGATAGTCGGTGTCAAGCGCCTGAGTATCACGGCCCTCCAGGCATCAGGGGATCCCGTAGCGCTTTCTCTTCTCCCACAGCGCCTTGCGGCTGATCCCCAACAGCTCGGCGGCGCGGCCCTGGTGGCCGCGCGTGTAGGCGAGGGCACGGCGGATCTCCGCCTTTTCCACCTCCAGCAGCGTGCGCGGACGATCGCCGCCGCCTTCCGGAGGCTCGGGGGTCAGCGGGCCGTCCTCGTAAAGCACCAGGGCGCGCTCGAGCACGTTGCGGAGCTGGGTGAGATTGCCCGGCCACGGGTGGTCGAGGATCCAGTCCAGGGCTTTCGGCGCGAGCCCCACCCCGGGGCGGCCCAGCCGCTCTCCGAGATCGGCCAGCAGGCTTTCCACGATTCCCGGCAGGTCCCGTCGACGCTGGCGAAGAGGGGGCAGGCGGAAGGCCAGCACCTCCAGCCGATAGTAGAGATCGGCGCGGAACAGCCCACGCTCGACTCGCCGGGGAAGATCCTCGGCGGCGAGGGCGACGAAGCGCACCCGGGCCTCGCGCTCGTCTCCCGCCAGGGGGGAGTAGCGACGCTCGGCCACCAACCGCAGAAGCTTCGGTTGGACGCCCAGCGGCAGCTCCTCGAGATGATCCAGGACGAGAGCTCCGCCTTCCGCCCGCGCCACGCGGCCTTCCCGTGCCTGATCCGCTCCGGTGAAGGCACCGGCCCGGTAGCCGAAGAGCTCGCTCTCGAAAAGGGTGGTGGGGATGCCGGCGACGTCCACCTCGACCAGGGGACCCGCAGCTCGGAGGCTGGCGGCATGGATCGCCCGCGCGAGGGTGGAGCGGCCGGTCCCGGGCTCGCCGACCAGCAGCAGCGGAGCGTCGGAGGCGGCCGCCTTCTCGATGCCCGGCAACGCCGCTGTGAGATCCGGAGCGGACTCGAGCAGACCGCGGATCACGCGAACTGCTCGGTGACCTCCGGAGCGTCCCCCCACAGGCTCTCTAGGCCGTAGAACTTGCGCGTGTCGCCCTGGAAGATGTGGACGACGAAGTCTCCGTAGTCCATCAACACCCAGGTTCCCTGCCGGTGGCCTTCGGTGTGGAGCGGACGGACTTTCCGCGCGCGCAGCACCTCGTCGACGGAATCGGCGAGGGCCTTGACCTGCCGCTCGCTGGTACCGCTCATGATGAGGAAGAAGTCGGTGAAGTCACTCACCTCGGCCAGATCCAGGACCCGCAGATCCACCGCCTTGCGCGCGGATGCGGCAGCGACCGCCTGACGGACCCGATCCGGGATGTCGGGGGAAGGGTCTTGACGTACGGCTTGTGGATTCATCGATAGAGACCGTATTTCTGGATGTAGTCTAGCACCCGCGCCGGCAGGTCGCCCACCGGCGGCTCGTCGCCGCGCGCCAGGACCTGCCTCAAAGCGGTCGAGGACACGTCCCTCGGCTCCCCCACCCAAAGCGGGGGCGGCAGGCCGCCCCGCGCCTGGGGCGCGGCCTCGGAGCCCTCCCTCAGAAGCTCCACCAGCTCGGCGGGGATGGACTTCCGCACCTCCTCCGGCCCCCAGCCGGGACGGCGGAGCACCACCAGCGGCGCCGCTCGCGGGATCTCCCGCCAGCGCCTCCAGGTGTGTAGCTGGGCCAGCGAATCGCTGCCCAACAGCAGGTGCCACGTGGCGTCCGGCTCCAGCTCGCGGAAGTGCTCGAGGGTCTGCACGGTGTAGGCGCGCCGGCCGGGGGTCATCTCGTGGGCCGAGGCGAACAGCCCCTCCTCTTCCAGCAGCGCCAGCTCCACCATGACAAAGCGCGCCCAGGCCGGCGCCGCGCGCGGTGGCTTGTGGGGCGGATCGGCGGTGGGCAGAAACAGCACCCGATCGAGACCGGCCTCGTCCCGCGCCGCCCGCGCCAGCTCCACGTGAGCCCGGTGGATCGGATCGAAGCTGCCACCAAAGAGACCCAGCTTCATGGCTCGCTCCCCCCTTCGTCGGTATCGTCACCCGTTTTGTCCCCGTCCGGTGCCTCGGCCAACAGCTCGCGCAAGGTGTGGATGAGCTCGGGGATCCCCTCACCGGTGGCGGAGCTGATCTCCAGATAGGACAGCACCCTCTCCTCCGCCGCCGTCCGCAGGGCGGCGCCGCGCCGCTCCTGGGCCGCGTCGAGCTTGCTACCGGCGACGATCCGGGGACGCTCGAGGAGGTCCGGGTCGAAGGCTTCGAGCTCGCGTTCGATGGTCTCGAGCTCCTTTACCGCCGCCGCACCCGGCTCGTCGGAATCCCCGCCGTCGAGCATCGGGTCGCCGGCCAGGTCCACGAGATGGAGCAGGACCCGGCAGCGCTCGACGTGGCGGAGGAATTGGATGCCCAAACCCGCCCCCAGGGCCGCCCCTTCGATCAGCCCGGGCAGGTCGGCGACCACGAAAGGCTCCGCCAGCGCGTCCTCGGCGACCACCCCGAGCTGAGGGATCAGGGTGGTGAAAGGGTAGTCGGCGATCTTGGGCCGCGCCGCCGAGATGCGCGAGATGAGAGTCGACTTGCCGGCGTTGGGCAGCCCGACCACCCCGACGTCGGCCAGCAGCTTGAGCTCCAGCCGCAAGGTCCGCTCCTCCCCCTCTTCCCCGGGATCGGCCCGCCGGGGCGCCTGGTTGGTCGCGGTGGCGAAACGTGCGTTGCCCCGGCCTCCGCGGCCTCCCCGTGCGACCCGCAGCCGCTCCCCGGGAGCCACCACCTCGCCGAGCATCTCGCCGCTGGCGTCGTCGAAGACCTGGGTGCCCAGAGGGACCTCGAGCTCCAGAGCCTCTCCGGAGCGGCCGGTCTTGGTGGAGCCCTCCCCGTGGCGCCCTCGCTCGCCCTGGTACAGCGAACGGAAGCGCAGATGATAGAGGGTGTTGACTCCCTCGTTCCCGACCAGCCAGACGGAGCCGCCGTGACCGCCGTCGCCCCCGGACGGACCTCCCCGGGGGACGTACTTCTCCCGCCGGAATGCGACGCACCCGTTGCCGCCGCTTCCGCCGCGGACGTGGATACGGGTCTCGTCGAGAAAGTGCAAGTGGGAAGCTGAAGGGGAAGGAAAGTGAGCCCGGGGGGCCGGCTTGCGGCGCTATTCCGCGGGCACGACGCTGACGAACTTGCCGCGCCGCCCACGGTTCCGGAACTGGACGACCCCGTCGGTCTTGGCGAAGAGAGTGTCGTCCTTGCCGCGGCCCACGTTCAAGCCGGGGAAGAACTTGGTGCCACGCTGGCGAACGATGATGGCGCCACCCCGAACCCGCTCTCCACCGAAAGCCTTCACACCCAGATTCTGGGGATTGGAGTCGCGGCCGTTGCGACTCGAGCCCTGTCCTTTCTTGTGAGCCATGGGGTCTCTCCTGAGCTGGGCCTTCTTCTGCGCTAGGCCTGAATGTCGTCGATGCGGATGCGGTGGAGGCTCTGGCGGTGGCCCGTCGTCCTGCGGTAGCCCTTGCGGCGCTTGTACTTGAAGATGCGGATCTTGGGACCGCGGACCTCCTGGACCAGCGACGCCTTGACCGTCACCCCTTCGACCACCGGAGTGCCCACCCGGACACCGTCGTCGTCGCCCACCAGGAGAACGCGGTCGAGCTCGACCGAGTCGTTCTCTCCGAAATTTGCCAGACGCTCCACGTCGAGAACGTCCCCGGGCTCGACACGGTATTGCTTGCCACCTGTCTCGATCACTGCGTACATGGTCTCTACCCGCTGTTGATCCGGAACCGCTGTCGATCCGGCTATTGTTCAGTAGGTCGATGGCGGAGCGAAGTTCCACCACGCAAGGAAAGGAAAAGCTACCATAGGCTCCGGATCGAGGTCAAACCTCGGACCCCGACGACACGGAGGAGGAGATCCATGGCGGGACCCGACTACATCGTCTGCCTCGAGTGCGAGACTCCCTGCTACACCTTCGAGTGGAAAGAGGGCAAGATCGTCGAGGCGCTGTGCGAGCTCTGCGGCGCCGACGACACCGACGACTTCATCACCGAGGAGGGTCTCGAAGCGCTGGCAGAGCCCGGCGAGGGGTGAGCGAGCTCATGGTCAGCTGCCCTGGCTCACCTGCCCTGGCTCACCTGCCCTGGCTCACCTGCCCTGGCTCACCTGCCCTGGCTCACCTGCCCTGGCTCACCTGCCCCGGCTCACCTGCCCCGGCTCATCCGGGTCATGCGTTGAGCGAGCCGACCGAGCTTTCCATCGGCTGCGCTGCCGGAGCCTCGAGGCCGGTCGCCCGCGGCAGCCGAACCCGAACCGTGGTGCCCTCGCCCGGAGTGCTGTCGATCTCGATACCGCCCTCGTGGTCCCGGACGATGCGCTCCACGATGGAAAGGCCCAGGCCGGTACCGCCGCGCCGGGTCGAGTAGAAGAGGTCGAACATGCGGGCCTTCTCCTCCGGACAGATCCCGACCCCGTTGTCCTGGACCGAGAGCACGATCCGATACCCGCGCCGTTCCGCACACAGACGCACCTCCGGTGGGCGGCCCGACTCCTCGGTGGCGGCCAGGGCGTTTTGCAGCAGGTTGAGCAGCAGTTGCCGCACCTGACCCGGATCGACGTTCAGATTCCCACCTTCCGTGCGGTCCTCGATCTCGATCCGTGCCCCTCGGCTGCGAGCCTCGGCCACCACCATCGCCTCGGCGGATTCCAGAAGCTCCAGCGCGGGAACCTCCTCGCGCTCGACGGGCCGGGGCTTGGCATACGAGAGAAAGTCCGTCACCAGCCTCTCGAGCCGGCTGATCTCGGAACGGGTGATGCCCAGCAGGCGGGGACCCGATGGCGTCGGCGCACAGTCCCCCATCTCTTCCTGCAGGAGCTGCATATTGAGATTGAGCGAGTTGAGCGGGTTGCGGATCTCGTGCGCCAGACCCGAAGCGAGAGTGCCGATATACGCCAAGCGCTCCGCCTCCGACGCCTGGTCTTCGAGCCGTCGCGACCGGCGCAGCAAAAACCAGATCCCCAGATACCCGGTCAGGAACAACAGAAACGTCACGCCTCCGATCACCGACACCTGGCGGATGAGGTCGTAGCGCAGGACCTGGGCTCGGCTCTGGAGCTCCTCCTGGCTGATGCCGATCTGGATCGAGCCGAGATCACGAATCGGGATCTCGAGGTCCTGGAGGTCGTCGACGACCTCCCGGCGGTGCGTGGTCCTGCGCTCGAAGCCTCCCTCCAGATCCGAGAGCTCGACATGCTCGGGGTCCCCCCCGAGCTCGGGGTCTCCAAGTCCGAGGAGATCTCTCCCGTCACCCGTCTGGCTCGGCTGGGTCTCCCGATTGTCGAGGCGCCAGACCAACATGCCGTCCTTGTTCCGGATCTCTACCGAGGTCACCACCTCCCGCTCCTGGATCAGCGAGTCGATGTAGGTCAGGGTCTCGGTCTCGATGGCTACCGCCGTGTAGAGGTCCGCCCCTTCCTCCAACACCCGCGCGGCGATCTTGTCGGCCAGGGTCTGCATCTCACCCTGGGTCTCCAGGAGGATCTTGTCGACCTCCCGTTGGGAGAGCGACCGGAAGATGAGCCAGCCGAAGAGGGCGACGTCGAAGATCAGAAATACGCTGAAGACCGTCAAGGCGATCAGCAGACGACGCGAGGTGGAAGAGGAGCGGGAAGACGACATGGCAGTCCCAACAATAGCATCGACCCGTCATCAGAAAATCTTAGCTGCCTTGACTAAGGTTTCCTCACGGGGCTCGGAATAATCCAGAAATCTTAGTGTTATCCTGTGAGGGAGAGACGATGGACGACCTCGATAGGCGATCTTGAGACAACCAGCTTCAGAGCACGACTTTCAGAACAAGACCTTGAGACAACGAGAACCGAAACCTCGAAACTCAGAGGAGGAAATCAAACCATGACCAGCATCACGCGTTGGACCCCCGCGACCGAGCTCTTCCAGGACCGCTTCAACCGACTCTTCGATCGCGCTTTTTCCGACTTCCGCCCCGGCTTCGAGTCCGGCGAGGAGGTCTCCTCGCGCAATTGGCTACCCGCGGTGGACATCAGCGAGACGGAGGACTCGCTCGTCCTCTACGCCGAGCTTCCGGGCCTGACCAAGGACGACGTCGACATCACGATGGAGAACAACCTGCTCTCGATCCGCGGCGAGCGCAAGTTCGAGAAGGACACCACGAAAGAGAACTTCCATCGCATCGAGCGCACCTTCGGAACGTTCTCTCGCTCGTTCACACTGCCCACCAACGTTCTGTCCGACGAGGTGAAAGCCTCTTTTGAGGACGGTCTCCTGCGCATCGAGATCCCCAAGGCCGAGGAGGCCAAGCCGCGCAAGATCGCTATCAAGTAGGTATCTGGCCGGGATCCAGTGAGCTCCGAACGAGCTTCTGAGACCCGATCTCGTGAAGGATTTTAGCCCCGCCGAAAGGGCACCGAACCGGCGGGGCTGTCGTTTGACCGGTCGCGGGGGGTAGAGTAGCATGACCCTACCTTGAGAACCCTTCTGTTCCCGCGCCTGGCTTTGCGACGCTTCCAGACAGCTTCGATCCCGGTCGTCCTGACCGTCTTTTTTCTGCTGGCGGCGTGCGCTCCGGGGCCACAGGGCACGGACGGGGAGTCGCAGGCGAACGACGATACCCCTCACTCCGGCGGTACTCTCGTTTCCGCCTTCGCGGTCGACATCAGCGGGGTCAACGAGCTGATCGCTCCGACGACCGCAGTCAACGACTCCGTCCTGTTCCGGATCTTCCTTCATCTGCTGGAAGAGCAGCCGGACTTCACCGAGCATCCCCCTTCTTTCGCCCCTCAGCTCGCACACTCGTATGAATGGTCCGAGGACCACACGGTCCTGACCTTCCACCTGCGCGAGGACGTCCTGTGGAGCGACGGGGCTCCGGTCACGGCCGAGGACGTTCGTTGGACCTGGCAGGCTCAGACCCATCCAGAGGTGGCCTGGGAGGCTTCGTACTTCAAGGACAACATCACGGACGTGGAGGTCGTGAACCCCCATACGGTGCGCTTCCACTTCCACCAGGTGCACCCCGCCCAGCTCCTCCAGGCCAACGAGGGCGTCATCCTGCCCAAGCATGCCTGGAGTCGCAAGCCGTTCTCGGAGTGGCGCAAGAGCCGCAACTGGTTCTACGAGAACCGCGTCACCAACGGCCCCTTCGAGATGGAATCCTGGAAGCAGGACGAAGAGATCGTTCTAACGCGCAACAAGAGCTACTTCGAGGAAGGCGTGCCCTATCTGGATCGGGCCGTGTTCCGGATCGTTCCGGACCAGACCAGCCAGATCAGCCAGCTCTTCTCGGGCGACCTGGACTACATCACCAACGTGCCGCCGGATGACGCACGGATCATCCGCGACAACGACGAGCTGGTGCTCCGCGACTACTGGAGCATCGGCTTCATCTTCATCACCTGGAACAACGAGAGCCCGCTGTTCTCCGACGCGCGGGTGCGGCGAGCCTTGACCATGGCGATCGATCGGCAGGGCATCGTCGACGCGCTGTGGGGAGAGTTCGCGCGCACCACGACCTCGCCGATCGTCGACACCGTGTGGGCGCACAACCGAGACATCCAGCCTTGGCCCTACGATCCGGAACGAGCGAAGCACCTCCTGGCGGAAGCGGGTTGGACCGATACCGATGGTGACGGAATCCTCGACAAGGGGGGGCGGCCGTTCCGGTTCGAGATCCTCAACCACACCGGCAATCGACAGCGCGAGGACGCCACCGTCATCGCGCAACAGCAGCTTCGGGAGATCGGAATCGAAGCCCGGCCGCGGCTACTCGACATCAGCGCATTCCACGCCGCGGTGCTCCATGGGAGGTACGAGGCGGCGGTGGAAGGGATGACCATGGCCACCGACCTCAACCTCCGCTACCTGTTCCACAGCGGCCAGATCGGCGTCAGCTTCAACCACGCCCGGTACCGCAATCCGGAAGTGGATCGTCTGATCGACCGGGCCGACCGGATGAAGGGGCTCGAGGAGATGGCACCGTATCTGATGAGGATCCAGGAGATCATCCACGAGGATCAACCCCTCACCTTCCTGTGGTTCTCCAAGCGCCTCAACGCCCACAACCGGAGGGTCCATGGAGTCCAGGGGAACCTCCTCTCGCAGTGGTTCGGCCTCCGGTATTGGTGGCTCGCCCCGCCAGGTTGAGCCAGAGAGCCCCGGGATCCCCCGATGATCGGCTTCGTCCTCCGGCGGGTTGGCGGCTCGCTGGTGCTGCTGTTTCTGGTCCTGACGGTCACCTTCTTCGTCATCCATCTCGCACCCGGTGATCCGGCGGATCTGCTGGTCGACCCCCGGACCCCGGAAGAGAACCGCGACCGGCTGCGCCGCCTGTGGGGTCTCGACCGGCCGCTCGGGGAGCAATACGTCCGGTGGCTCTCGGCCGTCGCCCAGGGCGACTGGGGCACGTCTTTCAACTATCAGGAACCGGTCATCGACGAGCTCGCCGGCGCGCTCCCCAACACCCTGGTACTGGCGTTGGGCGCCACCCTGGTGGCCTTCGGCCTGGGAATTCCACTGGGCATCGTGGCCGCCCGGCGACACAATCAGACCGCCGACCACGCGCTGCGGGTCGGATCGCTGCTCGTCTACTCGCTCCCGACGTTCTGGCTCGGCCTGATGGCGATCCTGCTGTTCAGCTACCTGCTGCCGATCCTGCCCGCCAGCCACATGCACTCCGTGGGCTCCGACTCCCTGTCCGCCGGGCGCCGGTTCCTGGATCTGCTCTATCACCTGACGCTCCCCGCCCTGATTCTCGGGGCTCCGCTCGGTGCGAGCATCACGCGCTTCGTCCGCAACAGCCTGCTCGAGCTGTTCGGCCAGGACTTCTTGCAAACGGCGCGGGCCAAGGGCCTGTCGGAGGTCCGGGTGGTCTGGGTCCACGGTCTGCGCAACGCCCTGGTCCCGGTGGTCCAGATCCTGGGTCTTCAGCTTCCGGCGCTGCTCAACGGCGCTCTCGTCGTCGAGGTGGTGTTCTCGTGGCCGGGTCTCGGCCGGGTCGTCTTCAACTCCCTGCAGGCCCGGGACTATCCAATGATCATGGCCGCCACGGCGTTCACCGGCTTCCTGGTGGTCGCCGGAACCCTGCTCGCGGACCTGGTCCATGCGGTGGCAGATCCAAGGGTGCGCGATGACTGAGCTTCCCCGTGGGGCGCGTCTGTGTTGGTGGCGTCATCCTGCGATGATGGTCGGAGGAGGGCTCCTCGCCATCATTCTGCTCCTGACCGTGGCGGCTCCCTGGCTCGCACCTTACGATCCCCGCGAGCAACAGGATCTGCTGATGCGCCGGCTCCCTCCGGGAACCGTGCTCCATCTCGTCATCCTCCAGGGAGGGCGTCAGGTGCTCGCGGAGCGTGTGGAGCGTACCCCTCTCGGTCTGGCGATCGAACGACGGGGTCGCTGGGAGAAGATCGCCGCCGAGCAGGTGCTCAACCTCACCGACGAGGGAGTGGAGGATCGACGCTATTTTCTGCTCGGAACCGATGGCGTCAGTCGCGACGTGCTGAGCCGCATCCTCTACGGCGGCCGGATCTCTCTCCTCATCGGGTTGCTCTCGATTCTCATCGCCTTGACCGTGGGCGTGGCCGTGGGCTCGCTGGCCGCGACCGGCAGCCGATGGCTCGATTACCTCTTCATGCGGGGGGTCGATGCCGCCCTGGCCTTTCCGGCGCTGTTTCTGCTCCTGGCCCTTTCCAGCGTGTTCGACAGCGGTGTGTGGCTGTTGGCGCTGCTCCTGGGCGGCACTTCGTGGATGGGCGTCAGCCGGCTGATCCGTGCCGATCTGCTGGGGCTGCGGAAACGGGACTTCGTGCTGGCGGCGCGAGCTTCCGGTCTGGGGCGTTGGCGACTGCTCACCCGCCACCTGATTCCCAACGCCTGGAGCCCGGTGGTGGTCCAGGCGACCTTGCTGCTCGGCGACATCGTGCTGATCGAGGCGGCCTTGTCGTTCCTGCGCATGGGAGTCCAGCCCCCCACGCCCACGTGGGGCAACATGATCGCCGACGGTCAGCCCGACCTCGGCTCCGCCTGGTGGATCTCGACCTTCCCCGGAATCGCTCTCGCCATCACCGTGATCTCCGTCAATCTGCTGGCCGACGGCTTCCGCGATGTGCTGGAGCCCCGAAGAAGCTGAGGTCCGTCGAAGCTCCGGAGCCATGCTGACCCGCGACTACGACTACCAGCTCCCCGACGAGGCCATCGCCCAGGCACCGGCCCCCCGCGGCGAGAGCCGGCTCCTGGTGCTCGACGCCGAAGGCCCGCACCGACATCGGACCGTGAAGGAGCTTCCCGACCTCCTCGAGCCCGGGGATCTGATCGTGGTCAACGACACCCGCGTGATCCCGGCCCGTCTCTTCGGCCGGCGGCGGCCCACCGGTGGTCGCGTCGAGCTGCTGCTGATCGAGCCGCACGACGAGCTCGAGTGGGACGCTCTGGCGAAACCGGGCCGGAAGGCCCGTCCGGGAACCGTGCTGGAGCTGGGACCCGAGGAAGCCCACCCGGGCCTCACCGTCGAGGTGATCGCCAAGGGCGAGGACGGGCGCCATCGGCTCCGCTTCTCGGAGCCGATCGAGCCCCACCTGGATCGCGTGGGCCACGTGCCGTTGCCACCGTACATCCGGCGTAGCGACCGCCCGGAGGACCGAGAGCGGTATCAGACGGTCTGGGCCCGCCGGCCGGGTGCCATCGCCGCCCCCACCGCCGGCTTGCATTTCACCCCGGAGATTCTCGACCGGCTGGAGGAAAGGGGGATCCGACCGACCCACATCACCCTCCACGTCGGGATCGGCACCTTCAAGCCGATGACCGCCCGCCTCGTCCACGAGCATCGGATGGACGCGGAGCGTTTCGAGATCTCTCCCGCATGCGCCGAGGCGATCGAGCGGACCCGGCGCGAGGGTGGGCGGGTGGTGGCGGTCGGCACGACGGTGGTCCGGGCTCTGGAATCGGCCGCGAGCGGCGAGCCCGGAACCGTGGCACCCGGCTCCGGCGCGACCGGGCTTTTCATCTACCCGGGCTACCGCTTCCAGGTGACGGACGTGCTGCTCACCAACTTCCACCTGCCCCGTTCCACCCTGCTGCTTCTGGTCTCGGCCTTCGCCGGTCGGGACCGTGGACGCGAGAGGATCCTCGCCGCCTACCGCGAGGCGTTGGAGCACGGATACCGGTTCTACTCCTACGGCGATGCGATGCTCGTGGAGCGAGGGTAGACCGGGGCGGGCTCAGCGTCGCCTCTCCAACCGTGGAGGCCGCGGCGGTCGAAGCACCAGCGGCACCAGGAAGAGCACGGCGAAGACTCCAAACGCGAAGATCGGTACCAGGGGCGCCGCGAGCTGCTCCGGACGGGGGGCCATCGCCCGCAGCAGGTAGAGGATGCCCGGCGGACCCAGGAGGTACACCGCCAGCACCCGGCGCCGGAGCCGATGCGGTACCGTTCGGCTGCGGATCACATACACGTTGCCGGAGATCCAGCCGAGACCGGCAGCGATGGAATACAGGGGGTACAGGGAAAGGGGAAGAGCACCCGCCAAAGCGACGGCTCCCAGGTGTTCGAGGGCCGCCAGGCCCCAGCAGGCGAAAAACAGGCCGACCAGGGAAGTCTCCAGGCGAATCATTCCAGGCGGATCATTCCAGGCGGATCATTCGGCCCGACCGCCGGGCAGCGCTCGTGAGGCAAGGCGGGCTCCGTCGTTGGAGCTCACTCGTCGCCTCCCTCCTCAAGGTACTCGGCGTACTGTTCCGCGTTCATCAGCTTCTTCAGATCACTGTCGGAGGAGAACTGCACCTTGACCAGCCAGCCGTCCTTGTGAGGGTCGTCATTGAGGATCTCGGGGCTGTCGGCAACGGTTTCGTTGATCTCGACGATCTCGCCGGCCACAGGAGTGTACAGCTCCGCCACCGCCTTGACGGACTCGATGGTCCCGATCTCGTCCCCGGCGTCGAACACCTGTCCGACCTCGGGCAGCTCGACATAGACGACCTCTCCGAGCTCCTCCTGCGCGAACTCCGTGATCCCCACGACGCAGACGTCCTCCTCCACGCGCGCCCACTCGTGCTCCTGCGAGTACAGGTAGTCTTCCGGATACATAGAGACGTTCTCCCTCCTTGGTGCTCGATCCTCTCGCCCGGGCTCGGTCAACCGTTGCGCGGACGCTGGTAAAACGGTAGCGGTGCGATCGCCGCGTCGAGCCGGCGACCGCGGACCTCGATCTCGATCCGGGTGCCCTCCTCGGCGAAGGCCACCGGCAGGTAGGCCATGCCCAGAGCCTTCTCGAACGTCGGGCTGAATGTCCCGCTGGTGACCCGGCCCACCTCCTCGCCTGCGTGATAGACCGCGTGTCCCTCGCGGGCGATGCCTCGACCCCGCACCTCGAAGCCCACCAGCTTGCGGGAGACCCCGGCCTCCTTTTGCTCCAGCAGGGCCTGGCGGCCCAGAAACTCCCCCTTGTCCAGCTTGACCACCCAGCCGAGATTCGCCTCCCAGGGGGTGGTCGTGTCGTCGAGCTCGTGACCGTAGAGGGCCATGCCCGCTTCCAGTCGCAGGGTGTCGCGGGCTCCCAGACCGGCCGGTAGCAGCCCCAACGGCTTTCCGACTTGCAACAGCCGTTTCCAGATGCGGGGAGCGTCCGCCGGAGACAGGTACAGCTCGAATCCGTCCTCACCGGTATACCCGGTGCGCGAAAGGAGCGCCACGGCCCCGTCCACCTCGCCCTGCTCGAAGCCGTAGTAGCGGATGCCGTCCAGGTCGACGGGAGTCAGCGAGGCGAGAATCTCGACCGCCCTCGGCCCCTGGAGAGCCAGAAGGGCGTATCGATCCGAAACGTCTTCCACCTCCACGTCCGCCGCCCCTCGAGCGTGGGAAGCGATCCACTCGAAATCCGACGAGGCGTTGGCCGCGTTGACCACCAGGAGAAGCTCGCGCTCCGCCAGGCGATAGACCAGGAGGTCGTCCAGGTAGGTCCCGCGTTCGTCGAGCAGACCGCTGTAATGGGCCCGCCCGGGCACCAGCTTGGACACGTCGTTGGGCGTCAGCCGCTGGACAAAGGCCTCCGCTCCGCGGCCTCGCACCGCCACCTCCCCCATGTGGGAGACATCGAACAGACCGGCTGCGGCACGAACCGTTCGGTGCTCCTCGATGACGCCGGAATACTGGACCGGCATCTCCCAGCCGGCGAAGGCGACCATCCGGCCGCCGGCCTCCAGATGGCACTCATACAGCGGGGTACGGGAGTCGGCAGTGTCGGTCATGGCTCTCGAGAGGATCGAAGAAAAGGGGTCTGGCCGGGGCTCCGAAGGTATCACATCCTCGCGCGGCTCAGCGATCTCGCGGACGGGCGCAGGATTCCCGTCGGCGACGGGTTCCACGGGGCGAAAGGAGATGGAACGATGATTCGAAACACGACCCGTTACCGGACCCCGGACGTCCGGGCTTCCCTACCTTTCCTGTTGATCGCTCTACTCGCTCTTCCCATGGCCGCCCAGGCCCAACCGCCGGGACCCGGCGACGGACCCGGCTTCGGTCCCCGGGGCCCCCGGGGTGGCGGCGGGCTCGGCGACCTCGGATTCCTGACCCGCTTTCTGGATCTGAGCGAGGAACAGCAAGAGCAGGCGAAGGCTCTGCGGGAAACCTTGCGGGAGGACAGCGAGGCCCTGCGGCAGGAGAGCCGTGCCCTGCGGGAGGAGCTGAGCACCGAGCTGAACGCCGAAGCTCCCGATCCGACCCGAGTGGGAGAGCTGGCCATCGCCCTCCACGGCCAGCGGCAGGAGCTGCACGGGCTCAGGGAGCACGCCCTGGCCGACTTCGAGGCCCTTCTCACCCAGGAGCAGCTCGAGAGCTTCCAGCAACTGCGCGAGACGCTGCAGGAGCGCCGGCAGGAGCGCCGGCAGGAGCGGCGCGAGCGGCGAGGGCACCGCGGCCGCCCGTGACGGAACCGCCTCCGTCGCGTCACCTCGGGGGCACCCGGACTTTCTATTCTCTTTCCAGGCGTGAGCCTCCCGAGTCCCTCCTCTGGGAGAGACTCTGGATTGGGGACGACCGGAGCGGGTCGGGTTTTCGAATCCGACTCTTGGCTCCGGTTTCTTTGTTTGTGGGTGCAACACAACCTTTTGATGGGCGCTAAACATCTCTGTCACCGAGAGTTAACAGATTTGTCGCACGCGTGTTGAAGCGCTTTCTGTGGAAAACCCTTTCAAAACCCCGACCCACCTCCGCCGAGTTTTCGCCGCAAAGATCCAAATATCTGCAAAACAATGGGTTAGCCTGTGGTGCACAGGAACTTGGGCAAAGCGGACCAAGCCCCGAGATCATCGCCATTTGGGTCCGGTCTCCACGTCTTTTCCGCAGACTTTTCCACAGCTTCTGTGGACGAGCGCATGCTAGTCTTCGTCTCGATGGCACGAAGCCGTGTGTTCGTGGTGGAAGACGAGCCGGACATCGCCGAGGTCCTCGAGTACAACCTCGAAAAAGAAGGGTTCGAGGTCGAGATCGCGCACCGGGGGGACACGGCCTTGGAGTCCATCCGGCGCGAGCCGCCGGACCTGCTGATTCTCGATCTGATGCTCCCCGGGTTGGACGGTCTGGAGCTGACGCGGGCCCTGAAGCGCGAGAGCCCCACCTCTCAGATTCCGATTCTGATGCTGACGGCCAAGGGCGACGAGGTCGACCGCATCGTGGGCTTCGAGCTGGGGGCCGACGACTACATCGCCAAACCCTTCAGCCCGCGCGAGGTGGTGTTGCGGGTCAAGGCCGTGCTGCGGCGCCTGCAGCGCAAGCCCGCGGAGGGCGACCTGATGACCCTCGGCGACATCGAGCTCGACATCGCCGGACATCGTCTTCGGGTCCAGGGAGCGGAGGTACCGCTCACCGCCACCGAGTTCCGCCTGCTCAAGGTGCTGATAGAGCGCGCCGGCCGGGTGCAGAGCCGGAGTCAGCTCTTGTCCGATGTCTGGGGCTACGCGCAAGACATCGACAGCCGCACGGTCGACACGCACATCCGGCGACTGCGGCGCAAGCTCGGTCCGGAAGCGGAGAGGGTGGAAACAGTGATCGGTGTCGGTTACCGTCTGCGCGCCTGATGGCTCCCTTCCGCTCCTCCTCCAAGCTCCGCCTCGCGACCCTCTGGCCCGCCGTGGCCGCCGGGCTCGTCTCGGCGATCCTGCTGTCCTACCTGCTGCCGCGCCTGCTGGAGCAAAGCGCCGCCAATCAGCTCCAGGACACCCTGGACATCCTCGCGCCGGTGCTCACGGCCCACGTCGTCGGACCGCCCCGGGTGTCCTCGACGGAGCTCCACACCTGGGTCCGGGAGCTCGCGGGAGAGAGCGATCTGCGCATCACGATCATCGATCGGGAGGGCGTGGTGCTCGCCGACAGCTCCCGCACCCTGGAGCAGCTCAGGGCGATGGACAACCACGGGGGCCGGCCGGAGGTGGTGGCGGCCCGCCGCTCGGGTCGGGGGTCTTCGGTTCGCGTCAGCGACACCACGGGGCTCAAGTACGCCTACGCCGCCCGGCTGGTCGCCCGTCCCGACGGCGACCGGTGGACCCTCCGTCTGGCACAACCGCTGGAGTCGTCCAACGTTCTGCAGCGCAACCTGCTCACCACCCTGGCCTTGGCCGGGGGCATCGCCCTGCTCGCCATGGTCGCCGTCACCTGGTGGCTGGACCGGCGGCTGTTCCGCCCTCTGGCGCTGCTCATCGAGGGCGCCGGCCAGCTCGCCGCCGGACGCTACCGCTACCGCGTCGACGTGCCCGAGGAGGACGACCTGGCGACGTTGGCCCTTTCGCTCAACCGTCTGGCAGGCCGCGTCGAGGAGCAGATCGCCGCGGTCAAGGAGCAGCGGGATCATCTGCGGGCCATCCTCTCCAGCATGGCTGAAGGGGTGCTGGTCGTCGACCGCCACGCCCGGGCCGTATTCGCCAACCCCGCCTTTCACCGCATCTTCGACGTCGACGGCGAGGTCGAAGGCCTGCTGCCCTTGGAGATCACCCGTCGCGGCGAGCTGGCGGCCATCGTCGAAAGCACCCTGGACGAGGAGAAGCCGCTCAAGAGCGAGGTGGAAATGCGTTCGCCGGAACGCCGGATGCTGGCACTGAGCAGCGCCGTGCTCGCCGGCGAGCCCGGTGGCGCCGTGGTGGTCGCCCGCGACATCACCGAATCGCGCCGGCTGGCCGACACCCGTCGCGACTTTGTGGCCAACGTCTCCCACGAGCTCCGGACACCTCTGTCCGCCATCCGCGGTTTCGCCGAGACGCTGCGCGACGGCGCCCTCGACCACACCGAGACCGCGCGCCGCTTCACCGAGCGGATTCTCGAGCACTGCGAACGTCTCCAGGCTCTGCTCAACGACCTGCTGATCCTGTCTCGGCTCGAAAGCGTCGATCTGCCCGTCGAGCTCGACGAGGAGGTGGACCTCGGCCAGGTGGTTCAGCGAGCGCTGGAGGTGGTCCAGCCGCAGGCTCGGGAGAAGAAGATCGGCATCACGATCGACGACGGCCCGATCCCGACCCTCCAAGGCAACGCCGAGAGCCTCGAGCGGCTGGTGCTCAACCTGTTGGAGAACGCGGTCAAGTACAACCGACCCGGCGGTCACGTCGAGATCCGGCTGCTCAGCTTCAAACGGCCTCGGCGGGCCGGACAGGTGGTGCTGGAGGTAGCGGACGACGGCATCGGCATCCCGTCGGAAGCGCTGCCGCGAATCTTCGAGCGCTTCTACCGGGTGGACAAGGGACGGTCGCGGGAGGAAGGTGGCACCGGGCTCGGGCTCGCCATCGTCAAGCACGTGGCCCAGGTACACGACGGACGGGTGGAAGTGGAGAGCGAGATCGGACAGGGCACGACCTTCCGCGTCCGGTTGCCGCTGCCCCCAAAGCGTGGCTCCAGGGTAGTGGAATCCGGAGACTAGCGCGGTCTGGGACATCCTTGTAACATCCGCCGCATGCTTTCCGTGCCGATCCGGATTCCCCTTTTTGCCATCATCCTGGTCTGGCTCCTCGCGATACCGACAGCACGGCCGGCCTTCGCGCTCGCTGACGACTCCACCGAGGACTCCGAGCCGCGCTGGACGTTCGACTGGGACAATTCCTTCAAGATCACCCGCAACGACGGCGAGATCGCGCTTACGCTCGGAGGACGGATTCAAAACGACTGGGTCTTCTACGACGCCGACTCCGCCTTGGAAGCGCGAGTGGGCGAGCTGGAGGACGGCAGCGAGTTCCGACGTGCCCGCCTGTTCGTCTCCGGAAAGCTCTGGAAGGTGGTCGAGCTGAAGGTCCAGTACGACTTCGCCGGCGGCGACGCTACGTTCAAAGACGTCTATCTGGGACTGATCGACCTGCCCGGGGTGGGCGGTCTGCGGATCGGCCATCTCAAGGAGCCCTTCAGCCTCGACGAGCAGACCAGCTCCAAATACATCCTTTTCATGGAGCGTGCTCCGGTCCTCGAAGCTTTTTCCCTCGCACGGAACAACGGATTCATGATCGGCCAGAATGCGACAGGAAAAGATCCGCGCATCACCTGGCGCCTCGGCGCGTTCAAGGAGGTCGACGACTTCGGTGACGGGCTGTCCGAGGAATGGAACCTGACCGGACGGATCACGGGCACACCGGTGTGGAAAGCCAACAGCAAGGTACTCCATCTCGGTCTGGCCGTGAGCCTGCGCTCGCCGGCCGATGACACGGTGCGTTTCCGCAGTCGACCCGGGAGCCACCTGGCTCCTCGCTTCGTCGACACAGGACCCTTCGCCGCCGACGGTGTCACTCAGCTCGGTCTGGAGCTCGCTTGGATTGACGGGCCTCTCTCCACCCAGGCGGAATGGGTTCGCGCCGACGTCGACGCCCTGGGTGCTCCGGATCCCACCTTCGGCGGCTACTACGCCGCCGTCGGTTGGATCCTCAAGCGCGGTTACTCCCGCCCCTACAAGAGATCGGAAGGCAGCCTCGACCGCCTCGAGGTGCGCGACCAGGATCGCTTCCGCCGCGGGGGCTGGGGCATCTGGGAGCTCGCCGCCCGGTACTCTTCCCTCGATCTCGACGACGGCGCCGTGCGCGGCGGCCAGCTCGACGACTGGACGCTCGGCCTCAATTGGTACCTGCTGAGCAACGTGCGGACGACGTTCAACTATGTCCGGGCGGACCTCGACGGCGTGGGAACGGCGGACGCGTTACAGCTTCGTTTCCAGGTCGAGTTCTGAGGCCGGAGCTTCGGGGTTTTGCTAGACTGGGGTCCGGGCCCGCCATGGAACGAAACCTCGATCAACAACTCACACGCATCCGCCAGCAGCTCCTGCGCATGGGAGGGCTGGTCGAGCAGATGATCGATCAGGCGGTCCAGGGATTGCTCCAGCGGGACAGCGCCTATGCCGAGAAGGTCCTCGAGCAGGACGTCGAGGTCGATCACCTGGAGATGGACATCGACGAGCTGTGCAGCACGGTCCTGGTGCGCAATCAGCCCACGGCGGTCGATCTACGCTTCCTGGTCGCGGTGATGAAAATCAACAACGACCTCGAGCGCATGGGGGACTCCGCGGTCAACATCGTCCAATCGGTGATCCAGCTCAACGAGCAACCGCCCCTCAAGCCGTATATCGATCTGCCCCGCATGTCCGGCCGGGTCCAGGAGATGGTGCACAACAGTCTCGACGCCTTCGTCAGCCGGGACAGCGACCTGGCGCGCGAGGTGCTCCAGTCCGACGATGAGATCGACGGTCTCTACAAACAGATCTTCCGCGAGCTCCTCACCTTCATGATCGAGGATCCAAAGAGCGTTAGCCGCTCGCTGCATTTGCTCCTGATCGCTCGCAATCTCGAGCGCATCGCCGACCATGCCACCAACATCTCCGAGGACGTCATCTACTACGTCGAGGGCCGGGACGTCCGACACTCGATGGAAGCCAAGGCCACGGCGGGTAGCGGCGGGCGGTAGATCGTACAATGGCTGCATGCGAAAGCTGATCTCCCTTCTTTTCCTCCTGAGCGCAGGCGTGATCGCTCTGGCGTGGATCAACACTCGACCGCAACGCCAGGGAGCCCGTCGCTCGGGCTCCCACGACCGACGAGGCGGCTCCAACGGTCGAGAGCGACCTACCTCCCTACCCCTTTCGACCCGCGTCTCTCTCCGGGAGACCGCGGCATCGGGACCCAGCCGGTGCCGGGCTACGACCGCTCGCGGCTCACGCTGCGCCCGTGAAGCCGAGCCGGGTTCGGACTTCTGCTGGCAGCACGGGTGATCCCGAGTCCCTCTCTCCGCTGATGGCGCTCCCTCCGTTCACCCTGGTCACCGGCAATCCGTCCAAGCTGCGGGAGGCACAGCGCATCCTGGCGGCCCTGTCGATCGAGGTCGAGATCGACCATGCCGACATCGATCTTCCGGAGGTCCAGTCGCTCGACCTCCACGAGGTCCTGCGCGCCAAGGCGGCAGACGCCTGGGAACGGCTCCAGCGACCGCTGGCGGTCGAGGAGACCGGGCTGGAGCTGTCGGCGCTGCGCGGCTTTCCCGGTCCGCTGGTCAAGTGGATGCTGCAAGCGGTCGGACCGGAGGGTATCGCCCGCACCGCCATCTCTCTCGGAGACCCGCGGGCCAGAGCCCACTGCGCCGTGCTGTTCAAGGACAGGGACCGGGAAATCCTCGGGGCCGGTGAGGATCGTGGTGAGCTGATCCTACCTCCGCGCGGCGATCACGGCTTCGGCTGGGATCCTGTATTCCAGCGAGAGGGCGGCGACAAGACGTACGCCGAGCTCGGGATGGAGGCCAAGGACGCCACCGGCCACCGCGGCCGAGCCTGGCGGGACCTGGTGGCGAAGATCTGAGGATCCCAGGAGGGGACCTACGAAAAACCCGGCCGGAAGCCGGCCGGCCGGGTCGTTGCCGAGGATCGAATCCCCGGGGAGGGCTCAGTAGTACGTGCAGCCTCCGTCGCAGGTGCAGTGCGAGCTGGTGGCGTTGGAGTGGCAGTTGGGATCCGAGCACCCGGTGCTAGGTGCCGCAAGGGCCGTCTCCGGGCATATTGCTGTAACCGGCTCCTGGGCTGGCTCTTGGAGCGCCCCAGCGGCGTTGCTCAGACCGTGCGTGATCACCCGGAAGTTCGATTCCAGCGGCACGACTTGGTCGGTCCCGCGAATGCCATCGGTGTCGAGCTGCACGAAGGGCTTGCCGATGAACCGGCGCACCGGCTCGTCGCGGCCGGCTGCAAACTGCCAACGAGCCCCGGGCGACGGACCCAGGTCCACCCGCTTCTCCACCGACACCGCCTGACCGCCGGCCACCGGCGTGAAGGTGATCCGCACGTTGAGGCTCAGCGGAGCGTGGTAGATGCCACCGTTGCTATGGGTTTTGACCAGCGTCATGGTGGTGGTCGGCTGATCGCCTTCGGCCAGCGTCATCGAGACGTTGAACTCCCCGCACTGATTGCGCAGAGACTCGATGCCGACCAACGACAGGGCCCGAAGCTGGATCCGCGTGGTGGCCACGCCGTGCTCGTCAAAGTAGGCGTCGTCCAGGCGCTCGACGACGGTGTCGGTCCGGCCGAGAGCACCCACGGGCTGGGTCGCCAGCGGCGCACCCTGGAAAGCGATCTTGCCGTCGAAGGGCTCCGAGCCGGCGCAGAAGAAGCCGGCCGGCAGCGGCTCGAGCTCGAAGCTGGTGTGCGAGCTGCCATCGGCCGGGGTGACCCACAGGTCCGAGCCGCTTTGGATGAACGGATCGGCGGTCAAGGCGGGGACCGCCAGCAGCGCCGCCACGGCGATGATGCCAACAACGCGAAGGGTGTGTCTCATGACTCCTCCTTGGGGCTGAGGCTCTTCTCCGGCAGACGGTCCTCCATGAACCGATTCCCGCAGAAGATCTGGTTGTTTGAAAATGCTGACCGGAAATATACACGATATAAATGCTTTAGTCAATTACAGAGACTCTCATGCGAACACGAAAGCAAATCCCGGCGGCGGGATCCTCGCAGCTTGTCTCGATGATGGCGGTCTCCGCGCAAATCTCGTAGGCCTCCTGGATCGCCCCAGCGGTGTTGCCGAGCCCACCGCGCGTGATGACCCGGAAGCTCGACTGCAACGGCACGACCGTGTCGGTACCGGTGATGTCGTCTGAGTCGAGCTGCACGAAAGGCTTGCCGATGAACCGGCGCACCGGCTCGTCACGATCGCCCGCGAATTGCCAACGAGCCCCCGGTGCCGGGCCCAGGTCCACGCCGTGCTCGTCAAAGTAGGCGTCGTCCAGGCGCTCGACGACGGTGTCCGTGCGGCCCAGGGCGCCGAGCGGCTGGGTTGCCAGCGGGGCACGATTCTCTAGAATGTGATTCCACTGGGTTGGGTAGTGCTTGCTGCGGTCATCTCAGGTACCCCAGCGCCCGCAGCTTGGTGATGTGGTTCCACTGCAGGTGAGCAGCGTGGAGCGCGTCCTGGCCGGCCTGAAGCTGGCTCCGCAGCTCTTCGCGGCGGGCGATCTCCCGCTCGCCCATCTGCCGCAGCGAGGCCGCCACCTCCGGGTGCCGGGCGTAGAGATCGATGCGCTCGCCGGGGTCTTCGTCCAGGTTGTACAGCTCTGGTCGGAGAGGTGACCCCCGGTCCTCGCCACTCGCACCGTTCCGGGGCACGATCAGCTTCCAGGGCCCCCGCCGCACCGCCCAGCGGGAGGCTCCGTAGAGCAAAAAATCGGAGATCCGGGTCCGGCGGGACGGTCTCTCGCCGCGCAGGACAGGCGTCAGATCCTCGCCTTGGAGCACGTCCCGGAGCAAGGTTCCCTCCTCCCGACTCTCCTCTCCATCCGGCTCCCCCGGCTCGACGCCCAGCAGGGTCAAGACCGTCGGGAAGACGTCCACCAGCTCGACCGGGTCCTCGACCACCGCCGGCCCGATTCCCGGCGCCCGCACCATTCCCGGCACGTGGAGGAGCTCACGATAGTGGGTGTGCCCGTGGTCGGCGTCCTCGTAGCCACCAAAGGCCTCGTAGGCGTCGAGGCGTTGCCAGAAGTCCTCGCCGTGATCGCTCACCGTCACCAGCACCACTTGGTCAGCCAGCCCCATCTCGTCCAGACCCTCGAGAAAGCGACCCACCTGACGGTCGGTAAAGGCGACCTCGGCGCGGTAGAGGGCCTCGATCCAGGCCCGGTCCCCCTCCGGTGGGATCGGCTCCCCGGGGCGCCGGTCGGCGGCGCATCCCAGCTCTCGCCGGTACTCCGGCTCCAGCCGCCGTGCGACGCCGCAGGCGTCCCCGGGTGGTGCGTAGGGGTTGTGGGGGCCAAAGAGATGGAGCAGCAGAAACAAACGCCGGTGGTCCTTGTACCGGCGCACCAGCTCCAGGGCGCGGTCGACCAGGACGTCGTCCTCGTCCTCGATCCAGTGGTAGAGGTCGAAGCCCCGGGAGACGCCAAACGAGGGTCCCAGGAAGATGTTGTTGTAGACGCCGACGTTGGTGAAGCCCTCGCCCGCCAAGACCTCGGCGAGGGTCGGCAGACCGGGCCCCAGGGCGGTGGGAGCGAAGTCGTCGTCGCCCAGGGTGCGGCCGGTGTCGTGGGTCTGCGGCTGGAGCCCGGTGAGCAAGGAGGTCATCGATGGCAGAGTCCACGAGGACGGCGCCTGGAGATCGGCCAAACGCACCGACTCCGCGGCCAGCCGGTCCAGCGCGGGGGTCAGACCGTCCTGCGAGCCATAGGAGCCCAGCACGTCCGCCCGCAGGGTGTCGATGGCGAGGAGGACGAGGTGGGGGCTCTCCAGAGAGGCCACGGCTCTGCGGGCGTCCAGGGTCGGTGCTCCCCACATGGCGGCGCCCTCGGGCAACGGCTCGCCGTCGCGGGTCGCCTCGACCTCCAGGGTCAGCCGGGTCCCTGGCACCACCGCCACCTGGCGGGCGACCCGCCGCCACTCGCGCCCGCCACCCCCCTCCAGCTCCTCGTCGAGCCACAGGTCGTCCCCGTGTCGGACCCGAAACTGCACCTTCGCTCCCGGCCGGTCGAATTGCGGCGCCAGCCCCAGATAGACCTCGAAGTCGGCCCGGCGCGGCGCGTCCGTGGGCAGCTCCAGCTCCAAGGTCCGCAGACCCGGCAGCGAGGGCAGCGACAGCCCGCCCAGGGCGGTGGTGCGGACGGCTCCCTCGGGCCGGGCGAGCAGCTCCACGACCTCCAAAGAGCCCTCCGGCACGGCGAGCTGGAGGCGGTCGATGGTGCCTACCCAGTACGGCTCGCGGGAGAGATCGACGTCGTAGCGGTGCTCCTCGCCGTCCGCCACCAGCGGGATGGTGAGCTTGCGGAAGCGGGTGAAGCGGCGCTCGGAGGCGAGCTTCCAGGTGAGATCGACGGTGGGGGCGTCGCCGCGCGCGACCAGGGTGAGGCGCCCGATGCGGGCGCCGGCCAGCTCGACCGGCACGTCGTGGGGCTCGGTTCCGACCACAATGCCTTCCAGAACCGTCTCCGGCTCGGCACCGTCCGCGGTGTGAGCCATCAGCTCGCTGAGGCGAATCAGCTCGCGCTCCGGCGGCTGGCAACCGATAGCCCCCACGGCAAGCGGGAGAAGCAGAAAAAGTAGGAGCCGGACGACCGATCTCACCCGAGAGCGCTCTCGATCCAGCAGCCCCCCAGCACCCGGGTGCCGTCGTAGAGCACCGCCGCCTGGCCGGGAGCGACCCCCCGCTGGGGCTCGGCGAATTCGATCTCGGCGCGCTCGCCGGCAGGGTCGCCAGGCAGCCTGCGCACCGTGCACCGCACCCCTGGATGGCGGGCGCGGATGCGCACCGTCGCTTCCAGCTCGCCGCCCGCGGGCACCGGCGGCTCGCCCGCGATCCAGGACAACCGCTCGCCGGTCAAGCCGTGGGCGTAGAGCTTGTCCTGCTCACCGACCACCACCCGGTTGGCTCCCGGCTCGACACCGAGGACGTAGAGCGGCTCGGGCGCGGCGAGACCCAGGCCCCGGCGCTGGCCGACGGTGTAGCGGTAATAGGGCTGACCGTGGCCCAGCACCTCGCCGGACTCGTTCACCAGCTCCGCCGGCTCGTGGAGCACCTCGAGCGGGCTCTCCCCGGCGTCGCTGGCGAATCGCTCCGGCCGTAGCTCGACCTGGGACTCGACAAACTCGCGGATACCCCCCGCGACAAAGCAGATCTCCATCGACTCTCCCTTTTCCGCCACGGCCAACCCGGCTTCGCGGGCCAGCTCGCGCACCCGGGTCTTGGTCATCTCGCCGAGGGGGAAGAGCGACGCGGCGAGCTGTTCCTGGCTCAGCTCGAACAGAAAGTAGCTCTGGTCCTTGGCGTCGTCCACCGCCCGGTGCAGCTCGAGACCCTCGGGACCCTCGACGATGCGCGCGTAGTGGCCGGTGGCGACCCGCTCGGCGCCAAAGCTCCGGGCCTTGTCGAGCAACAGGTCGAACTTCACCCAGGTGTTGCAACCGACGCAGGGGATGGGGGTTCGGCCGTGGAGGTAGTCGTCGACGAAGGGATCGACCACCTTCTCGCGGAACTCCGCATCCATGCGCAGGGTGTAGTGGGGGATTCCCGCCTGCCGGGCGACCCGCCGGGCGTCCCCGAGGTCGAGGGCGCCGCAGCAGCGGCCGCTGCGGCTGGCGGGATCGGCGGTGGCGCGGCCGGGCTGCTCGCTCTCGTCCCACAGCAGCATCGACAGCCCCACCACCGGCATTCCCTCGCGGGCGAGCAGCCAGGCGGTGACCGACGAATCGAGCCCACCGCTCATGGCGACGGCGGTGAGCGGAGACCGGTGGCTGAGAGCAGCCTCGCTCATGAGGCTTGGACCCCCACGGCGTCTCCCACGCCTCCGGTCAGCCGGCGCAGCTCCGCTACCTCGCGGGCCAGAGCCTCCAGGAAGCGGTCCACCTCGTCCACGGTGTTGGTCATGCCGAAGCTGATACGCAGCGAGGCCAGGGCCTCGTCCGGCGCAACACCGATCGCGAGCAGGGTTTTGCTCGGCTCCACCGTGCCCGACGAGCATGCGGAGCCGGTGGAGACCGCGAAACCGGCCAGGTCGAGCCGGATCAACAGCCCCTCGCCCTCGACTCCCAAAAAGGCGACGTGGGAGGTGTGGGGCAGGCGTGAGGCGTCGGCGCAGTGGACCACCGCGTCGGGAATGTCGACGAGCCCCGCCTCGAAGCGGTCGCGCAGACCGCGCAGAAAGGCGTGACGGTGCTCCATCTCCTCGTCGGCCAGCCGGCAGGCTTCACCGAGACCGACGATGCCCGGCACGTTCTCAGTGCTCGCCCGGCGCCGGCGCTCCTGGCTGCCCCCCAGCAAATAGCCCTCGAAGTCGAGACCGCTGCGGATCCACAACGCCGCGACGCCCGGCGGTCCATGGAACTTGTGACCGCCGAGGGTGAGGTAGTCCACCCCCAGGTCGTGCACCTTCACCGGCACCTTTCCCACGGCCTGGACGGCGTCGCAGAGCACGGGAATGCCGCGCTCGCGGCAGGCGGCGGCGACCTCCGCCACCGGCTGGAGCGTCCCCACCTCGTTGTTGGCCTGCATCAGACACACCAAGCGGATGTCGTCGGTGAGGGTGTCGATCAGGGTCTGCGCCGGGACTACGCCGTCGGGTCCGGGATCGATGCGCGTGACGTCCATCCCCGCGGCCCCCAGACCGGCTTCCAGCAACTCTGCCGCCTTGCGCACGGACGGGTGCTCCAGCGTCGAGATCACCAGCCGGCCCTGAAACCCGGCTCGGCGCGCGACGTCGAAGACCACCGCGTTGTTAGCCTCGGTGCCGGAGGCGGTGAAGACGATCTCCTGCGGCCGTGCGCCCAGCAGGGCCGCCACCTGCTCGCGGGCGGTCTCGACCGCCTCCCGGGCCGCTTGCCCGAATCGGTGAATCGACGACGGGTTGCCGTGCAGCTCCCCGAGCCAGGGCAGCATGGCGTCGCGCACCCGCGGATCGATCGGCGAGGTGGCATTGTGGTCGAGGTAGATACTGTGGTCGAGGTAGATACTGTGGTCGAGGTAGACGGCAGCGTGCTCCATAGGACTTGAGATTCTAACCCGACCCCGTGCGGGCGCCGAAACGGAGCCGGCCCGCGGAATGCTCCCCCGGGCGCCGGCTGTTGACTAGAGATAGTCTGGATGGCTCGTGCGGTATCTCCGTGAGAGTCTCGTCTCTTTGGATGCTTCCCGCTCATTCGAGGTGCCCTTGCGATACCGATCCCTTCCCGCCCTTCGCTCGGTTCTCCTTCCAGCTCTCCTGGTGGGGATGTTGTCAACGCTCGTGGCGCTCGCCGCTCCAGCGCCAGCTCACGCAGCGTTCCCCGAGCTCTCCAAGGCGCAGAAGGCGGAGATCGCCAAGCTGGACCCCAAGTACCAGCAGTGGCTGCGTGAGGTCCAGTTCCTGATCACCGACGTCGAGCTGGACGCCTTTCTCGAGCTGCCCAAGGACTACCAGCGGGACGCTTTCATCGAGCGCTTCTGGCGCACCCGCGACCAGTTCCCGGACACCGCCACCAACGAGTTCCGCGAGCGCTGGTACGAGCTGATGGAGGAGGTCCAACGCCGCTTCGGCTCGATCGACACCGAGGTCGCCAAGCTGGTGATGCTCAACGGCGAGCCGAGCGGCATCCTCGAGGTGGAAAACTGCAGCCTGCTCCAGGACCTCCAGATCTGGTTCTACGACGGTAGCCTGCAGGTCCATTTCGACTTCTTCCTCATCTTCTACCGGTACCAGGAGACGGGACCCTGGCAACTGTGGCGCGCCAGCCAGGGGATCGAGCGCATCGCCGAGACCTTCTCCGCCGAGGGGGACGCCCGCCGGGCGATCCAGTCCGGGAGCTTCTTCCGCGAGATCCGGATCCGCTGCCAGGAGGGCGACATCATCGCCGCCGCCATCAACTGGGTGCTCAACCAGGACCTCGAGTTCGAGTCCCTCCTCGCCCGCATGAAGGAGACGCCGGAGGGTCTCGATCCGGAGTGGGTCGCGACCTTCAACTCCTACTCGACGGATCTCGAGGAGGGGGCCAAGACCCTCCCCGCCGAGCTGGCCGTCGAGTATCCCGGGCGGCGCCAGAGCCGCACCCTGATGCAGGGACTGCTCACCGTCCCGGTGGCCGCGGCGGCCAAGGCCGAGTTGGGCAACGCCCGCTCCTACAACTTCGTCCTCAACGGCGAGATTCTGTTGGACGACGCGCTGTTCGACAATTTCCGCTACAAATTCGACCTCCCCGCCACCGAGGTCCGGGGCGACACCCTGCCGCTGGTCTTCGAGCGCTATCTGCGGCCCGGGGACTACAAGCTGATCCTCAAGCTGGAGGACATCAACGGCCAGGCGTTCTATCGCACCGAGCGGGAGCTTGCCGTGCCCTCCGTCGACGGTGCACCTCCGCAGCCCGCCGACAAGGAGACGGCGCGCATCCTGGAGGAGGCCAACGCGGCGATCCACAATGGCGACACCACCCTGCAGATCGTCGATCCCCAGCGGGAGATCCTCACCGGCTATGTGCGCTTCGACACCCTGTCCACCGGCGAGTACGACAAGGTCACCTTCGCCCTCGACGGCGAGCCGGTGCTCAGCCGCCGGCGCCCGCCCTACACCGTCGAGCTGGATCTGGGGCAGATCCCCCGCGCCCGCACCCTCTCGGTCACCGGCTACGACGCCGAGGGGGAGGAGATAGCGCGGGACGAGATGCTGCTCAACGCCGGCGGCAGCCGCTTCTCGATCGATCTCGTCGAGCCGCGCAAGGGTCGCACCTACACCGACAGCCTGCGCGCCGAAGCCCAGGTCGAGACTCCCGAAGGCGTCAAGCCCGAACGGGTCGAGTTCTTTCTCAACGAGACCAAGGTGGCGACGCTGTACCAGGAGCCCTGGATCCAACCCATCGTGCTGCCCGAGGAGGAATTCGTGGCCTACGTGCGGGCGGTGGCTTACCTGCCGGACGGCAACTTCACCGAGGACCTGGTGTTCGTCAACGCGCCGGACTACCAGGAGGAGATCGACGTCCAGTACGTCGAGCTCTACGCGACGGTGCTGGACAGGAACAACCGACCGATCTCCGGCCTCTCCGAAAGGGATTTCCTGCCCATCGAGAACGGCGTCGAGCAGCAGATCGCCCGCTTCGAGATCGTCGACAACCTGCCGATCCACGCCGGCGTGCTGCTCGACATCTCGGGCTCCATGGACGAGAGCCTGGAGGCCACCCAGAAGGCGGCGCTCCAGTTCTATCAGCAGATCGTCCAGCCCAAGGACCGGGCGTCATTGATGACCTTCAACGACCGCCCGACGCTGTCGGTCAAGTTCACCAACGAGGTCGACAAGCTGGCCGGAGGGCTCGCCGGCCTCAAGGCGGAGCGCGGCACCGCCCTCTACGACAGCATCATCTTCGCCCTCTACTACTTCAACGGCATCAAGGGTCAGCGGGCGCTGCTGGTGCTCTCCGACGGCAAAGACGAGTCGAGCAAGTTCAGCTTCGAGGACACCTTGGACTACGCGCGCCGGGCCGGCGTGACGATCTACACCATCGCCCTGCGCGACGACGTGGCCCACAAGCGGCTGTCCAAGCTCGCCGAGGAGACCGGCGGCCGAGCGTTCTTCGTCGAGGAGCCTTCCGCGCTGTCCGGGGTCTACGACACGATCCAGAAGGAGCTGCGCTCGCGCTATCTGGTGGCCTACCAATCCAACAACAGCAGCGGTGAGAAGGGGTTCCGCACCGTCGAGCTCAAGGTGCTCGAGGACGGGCTGGAAGCGAAGACGATCCGCGGGTACTATCCCTAGAGGAGCCTCCCGCGGCAGACGCTGCCGTCTGAGCGGGAGCCCCTAACCCCATGGCCACCCTCGACCACACTCCCACCGAGACTCCGGTCGAGACTCTCTCTGCCCACGGAGACCGTGCCGCCGCCACCCGCCGGGGCCGGCACCTGGAGATCTTCACCCTCGGCTGGAACCTGCTCGAGGCGGTGATCTCCATCGCCGCCGGCTGGCTGGCGGGAAGCACGGCGCTGGTGGGCTTCGGCTTCGACTCGCTCATCGAGTCCACCTCCGGTGCCGCCTTGCTGTGGCGTCTGCAAGACGGCGCGAAGGGCGAGCAGCGGGAGCGGCGCGCATTGCAATTGGTCGGCGTCAGCTTTCTGCTGCTCGCCGTCTGGGTGGGCTGGGAGGCTGGCTCGGCGCTGTGGTGGCGGGAGATCCCGCAGGTGAGTTGGGTAGGGATCGGCCTGGCGGCGGTGTCGCTGGTGGTGATGCCGGTACTGGCCCGGGCCAAGCGCAGAGTGGCGGCAGACCTCGACAGCCGGGCCCTCGAAGCAGACTCCCGACAGACCGACATGTGCGCGTATCTGTCGGCGATTCTGCTCGCCGGTCTGGGTCTCAACGCGCTCTTCGGTTGGTGGTGGGCGGATCCGGTCGCGGCGCTCGCCATGGTGCCGATCCTCGGCCACGAGGGGATCGAGGCGTTGCGGGGGGAGACCTGTGGCTGTCAGGCGGGTTGACCGGTTTCGCTCAAGCGGGTGCCGAGTCATCGGATCGACCAAGCTCAGGCTATCGAAAATCCTCACTTCGCACGGCTGGCCCAGACCCTTCAAGAGCGCCGGGCCGGCCTCGTGGCCTACTTTCGACATCGCATCTCCACCGGACCACTCGAAGGGCTCAACAACAAGATCAAGGTCCTCAAGAGGATCGCCTACGGCTTCAGAGACATCGAGTACTTCAAGCTCCGTCTCTTCTTCCTCCACGAAGACCTCACCCACCCATTTGCCGGATGAGCCAGAAAGTGCTCGACCTGCCTGCGGCACTTGATCGAGCTTTGTAACAACGCGTACTGTGGACCCTCCACCTTTCGCCAATTGCTGCAGGTGAGTCTTGGAGACAGCCCTGATTGGGCCTTGTACCAAGTCGCCTGTGAGTAAGGATACTATGCGACGTACAGCAGGGAATCTCTTCCCGAACTTCAAGAATAACTTCGCCACAGGACCTGACGCTAGGCGTGGCCCCACTGCCATCGTGCTCGGTCCAGGCAGGCCAGCCTCCATTACTGCAATAGCTAGCTCCATCTGGCGTTGTGCCTCCACTGGATCCTCTGTAGCCGGTCTGTACTTCCTGCCATCGGGGTCTACGTATCGAATGGGATTGGCAAGTCCATATAGATACCGATTCCAGCTTGAGAGTTGAGACAAGTCGAAGCTACTCCTAGTCGGATCTTCCTTTAGAAACGCATCTTTGCCCGGGGCTGAGGAGGCCACGAGCTGCCCCTCCCGGTACACCCAGTCCTGCTTCCAGGACCATCCCTCCGGCCCCGCCAAGAAGCTGCGCACCACCTTGTCGTGCAAGCCGCGCAGGAACCACTCCTCGGTCTGCTCCTGATGGTCCAGGATCGCGACCCGGTTGTCGCTGGTGTCGTAGAGAAACGATCGATTGACCCCGGTACCCGTCATTTGGGTCACCCGGTTGAACGGGTCGTACTCCAACGACGACAGGGTGAACAGGCTCGTCACGTTGCCCGCCGCGTCGTAGGCGGCCCCGGTCAGCCTGTTGGTCGCCGGGGCGTTGGCCAACAGATCGATCAGCACCGCCGCCCGAGCGTGGGTTGCGACCGCATCAGGGGAGGCGACCGGCGGGCTGTTGCCAAAACACGGCGGCGCTACCAACACCGCGATCAGAGCCGCGACGAGAGCCAGCAACCGAGCTCGCGCGCGGCGTAGATAAACCATGAAATCCGGATCTACCAATATCCGTATATTCTTCATAAACCGTGATTGAATCAAAGGACTACTACGCAAGTCAACCCCCCTGCCCGGGTAGGCTTACGAATCAAAGCGATCTCCAAGTCGGCAGCACGTAGGATAGGTTGCTGCCCATGGACATCCGACCGGTAACCTCCGACGCCACCTGGCAGCACGCCCGCGGGATCCGGCAACGGGTCTTCGTCGAGGAACAAGCGTGTCCCCCGGGAGAGGAGTGGGATGAGCACGACTGGGGCGGCCCCGAGGCCGACGCTCACCACGTCGTCGGCTACGAAGACGGCCGGCCCATCGCCACCGCGCGCTGGCGGGTCGCCATGTGGCGGAGCGAGCCGGTGGCCAAGCTCGAGCGCTTCGCGGTGCTTCCGGACTACCGGGGTGGCGGCCGCGGGCGACACCTGGTGCGCCACCTGATGGATGAGGCTCGGCGGGCCGGGCTCACCACTCTCTTCCTCCACGCCCAGGCCCATCTGGAGCCTTTTTATCGGGACTTCGGCTTCGAGACCGTGGGGGAACCGTTCCAGGAGGCCGGGATCCCCCACGTGAGGATGGTGCAGCGGGAGCGGTAACGGCCGGGGCCTGACGCTACTCGGTTGGCGCCAACCTCGGGAGCGGCTGGATGTCGTAGACCAGGAGCTTTTCCACCAGCGGCTGCAGCACCGTTTCCACCGCCTCGCGGTGCCGCGGATGAACCTGATAGGCGGCAAGGGCCTCCGCATCCCGGAACGTGAAGACGATGCCGACGTCGAAGGAGTCGTCCACCACCGGGCGTTCGCTGGCGAGGGGAACGCCCGCCGTCACCGAGACCACACCGGGGAGATCCGCCAACTCTTCGGTGGTCTCGATCAGCTTCCGTCGCACCGCCTCGTTCCCCGGCTCCCGGAGCCAGCAGAGGACGACGTGCTGGATTCGACCCTGGGTCTCGATCTCACCGTGGAGCTGCGTCTCACCGTGAGCGAGCTTCAAGATCCCCCCACTTCCAAGGATCCCCAAGACGGTAATCCCCGCGATCCCCAAGATTGCCGGAAGCCCCCTCCCGATCCTGGCGATCCGTCGGAACCTGGTTCCCTCGTTCATGATCCCTCCTCTTCTTGCGGATCCTCGAAACGGCGGGGCCGCAGTGCCTTCTGGATGCCCCGGTGTACCTCCTGCTCGGCCTCCGGCGGCACCCGGCACCAGGCGGCGGCGTGGCCGGGGCCCCGCGAGCCGGCTCCGGTCTCGCACTGGTGAAAACCCTCCCGTTCCAGGAACTGGTCCAAGTGCTCGACGAAGTGACGGGCGGTGCCTTCTGCCCGCAGGCCAAAGAAATCCCAGAAGTAGATGCGGCCGCGTTCCATGACTCCCGCATCCTATCGGCCCGGGCCGCGCTAGACCGCGTCCAGTGCCGTTGGGGCTCGCGCCCTTTGGTAGTCTCGCCCACTATGAGCGAGAGGCTGCCCGGTGCGAAAAAGCGGCGGCGGGCCACGGGTCTTCGCCGGTGGCCGGCATGGTGGATTCTGGGTCTGGCGGTAGTGGCCCTGGTGTGGATCCGCCTGCAACCCACGCTCACCGGTCAGGATCGCTTCCTACGCTCGGCGCTGGCGGTCGTCGTGACCCTGATCCTGTTGCTGCTCTGGTGGCTGCTCTTCTCGCGCGCCCGCTGGACCTGGCGTCTCGGGATCCCCGTCGCCCTCGGTCTCCTAGTCTGGCTGGTGGTGCCCCGGCTGATCACCGTCCGCCAAGTGACCGGCGACCTGGTGCCGGTGCTCGAGTGGCGCTGGGCCTCGCGCCCGGACCCCACGGATCCGAACGCGGTGACCGGCCCCGGGGCGCCGAGCTCGCTGCCGGGTGCCGCCGACTTCCCCCAATTCCTGGGACCGTCGCGCAACGCCACGCTGTCCGGACCCGCGCTGGCGCGGGACTGGCAGGCCACGCCCCCGCGGGAAATCTGGCGCCGGCCGGTGGGCACCGGTCTGTCGGGCTTCGCTGTCGAGGGCAACCTGGCGGTGACCCAGGAGCAGCACGGGGCGGAGGAACGGGTGGTGGCCTACGATCTGGCCACCGGCGAGCTGCGTTGGAGCCACAGCGACCTGGGCAGGTACGACTCCACGGTCGCGGGCGTCGGTCCCCGGGCGACGCCGACGATCCACGCCGGCAAGGTCTACACCCAGGGCTCGCTGGGGCGCCTCAACGCCCTCGACCTCGAAACCGGCGAAGTGCTGTGGAGCCACGACGTTCCAGCCGAGCAAGGCGCGTCGCAGCCCCCGTGGGGACGCAGCGCGTCGCCGCTGGCGATGGATGGCCTGGTGGTGATCCCGGCTGGCGGCGAGGGGCACTCGCTGGTCGCTTACGACGCGGAGACGGGTGAGGAAAGGTGGACCGGGGGCGACGACCAGGTGGGGTACGCCTCGCCCCTGGTCACCACTCTCGACGGTGAGCGCCAGATCGTCATCTTCAACCAGTCTTCCGTCGCCGGTCACGACCCGGACACCGGCGAGCTGCTGTGGTCGTACCCCTGGTCGGATCAGCAGCCCAACGTCTCTCAGCCGGTGCCCTTGCCGGGGGACCGACTGCTGGTGTCCTCCGGCTATGGCGTCGGTGCCGAGCTGCTGGAGATCGAGAAGGACCGTGAAGGCGTGCTGCGGCCACAACGGATCTGGAAGAGCCCCCGGCTCAAGGCCAAGTTCACCAACGTGGTGGTGTACGAGAACCACGTCTACGGACTGGACGACGGCGTGCTGGTGTGTCTCGATCCGCAGACGGGGAAGCGTTGTTGGAAGCGGGGCCGCTACGGCCACGGCCAGGTTCTGCTGGTCGGCGACCTGCTCTTGGTGCAGGCGGAGGACGGCGAGGTGGTCCTGATCGAGCCCAACCCGGAGGAGCTGCGGGAGCTGGCGCGGCTGCCGGCGCTGGGCTCCAAGACCTGGAACAGCCCGACCCTGGCCGGACGCTATCTGCTGGTGCGCAACGACCGTGAAGCAGTGGCCTACGAGCTTCCGGTGACCGGCTCCTGAGACCCCCGAGGCGCTTCCGGCTCCCCCATCTCGGCCGCCCCCGGTAGAATGGGCGCCCATCGATTACGCAAAGCGCCCATCGATCACGAAATAGATGTGGGTGGAACCGTGGAACGAGAGACCGTGGACAGGGAGCTCACCCCCTTGGAGCGTCGGGTTCTGGGTCGGCTGCTCGCCGGCCAGCATCCGGCGCTGGCCAAGCTGCGGGCCCAGCTTCCGCGCGTGGAGGCCGGACGGCGGGACAGCGGCAACTGGGGTTTCGCCACCGACCTCCGAATCTCCGATCCGAAAGGCGAAGAGTCCGCAGACAGTACGAACGCGGGGATCGGGGAGGGCGAGACCTTTCAGGTGCTCGACGTCTACGGCCGTGTCACCGGCCTAGAGCCCGAGGTAGGGTTCATCCTGTTCGTCCTGAACGGACGGCTGGACCGGCTCGAAGGTCAGCCTCTCGATGGGAGTTGGCCGGAGGACCCCCATCTCGAGAGGCTGTACTACGTGCATCCCAGAATCGAGGGCGGCTCGGAAATGGTGGAGGTGGACGAGCGGGACCTCGCCTGGGCCCTCGGCTCGATCGCCGGCGAGGAATCCACTGTGTTGGAGGGTGCGCCGAAGAGGGAGGAGAGGATGGACGAGAACACGAAGGTCATTCTGGATCCGGAGCTGACCCAGAGGCTGCCCCCCGACATCCTCTCTTCCAAGAAGGGGCGGGAAGAGGAAAAACCGATGACTGCGGAAACGAACCCGAAGCCTCCCTCGCCGACGGACGCCGCCCTTCCGGTGGACACGTCTCTCGAGGACACTCCGGAGCGGGACCTCACCAGCCGGCGGCTGATCTACCTGGTGAGCTACAACGTTCTGCTGGGCACGCTGCTGACTCTCGGCCTGGTGTTTTTGCTGCCCCGGCTTCCCTATCTCACCGACCTCAGCGAGGCCGCGACGAGCCTGGCGAGCGGCTCGGTGCGCGGCCATCTCATGGGGACGCTCCTGCTGGTGACGCTGGCCGGGGCCGCAGGTGCTCTGCTGGCCAATCTGCGCGACTTGATCCGCAGCAGCGGCCGCGGCACCTCTTTCCCCAGCCGGTTGGAGATGCCTTTCTATCTCCGACCTCTGGCTGGGGCGATCCAGGGGCTCTTGATCTTCTTCCTGGTGCACCTGGTGTTGTCGGCGATCACCATGGGGACTCTGACCCTGAGTTGGGTGACCCTGCCCGGGCGCATGATCTATGTCGCGCTGTCTTTCGCCGCCGGCTTCGGTGTCGACGAGGTGATGGCCAAGCTGCGGGAGATCGCACGCACCACGTTCTCGCTGCGGTCGCAGGGCTAGCGCGGATTCACTCTGGGCACACAGCGCCGGTGTCGGCCCAGGCGCGGATCAGCCGGCCGAAGCCCTCTTGCGTTCCCGGCGCCGGCTCGCGGACGGCACCCGGATTCCAGGCCCAACCGACCAGCGCGTCCTCCTCCATGTGACGGACGATCTCGGCGAGACTGCGGTCGCCGTTGCGCTCGCGGTCCTTCAAACCCTCGCAGATCTCGGCCAGGCTCTTTCCTTCCCAGGACATCGAGGCCGGCGCCAGATGCCAGCTCGGGGCACCCGGAACCCGGCCGGGGTCGAAATTCTCGCTCCGGTGACAGGTCGAGCACAGCATCCCCACCCGACCGTGACCTCCCGCACCGCGCTCGACACGCGGCTGATGCAGGTGACCGTCCTCGCCCTGAAGGGGCTGATCGCCCGACGGATGACAGTTGATGCACCGTGGGTGGAGCAGCACCTTCCCCGCCTCCTCGAAAAGTGCCCTGGAGCGCTCGGTCTTGTTCTCGCCGGAGATCTCGCCCGGCGAACGGAGATCCCCCGCAAGGGAGACTTCGACGGGAGCGAGGAAGGCGACCAGGACGGTCACGACGATCGGCAGAGCCGCACAGAAGGGATCCCTATCTCTTCGAAGCTCAAACATGGGATCCGCTCCTCTCTGCCGACTTCACGGCCATACCCTTGTGGAAGGGCAACCGCCGCACGGGGTGCCCGGTGAGCGCGAAGTAGGCGTTGGCCAAGGCCGGCCCGAGGGGCGGTACCCCCGGCTCACCGACACCGGTCGGCGCTTCCCCCGACTTGACGATGTGCACCTCGACCTCCGGCATCTCGTCGATCCTCAGTGGACGGTAGTCGTGGAAGTTCGACTCCTGCACCAGGCCGTCTTCCAGCACTATCTCGTTGAAGAGAACCGCGCCCAGCCCAAAGCCGATCCCGCTCTCCATCTGGGCACGGATGACGTCCGGGTTGATGGCGATGCCGCAGTCGACCGCACACACCACTCGGTGCACCCGGGGCATGCCCTTCTCGCCGAGCGAGATCTCGACCACCTCGGCGACAAAGGAGCTGAAGGACTCACTCACCGCTACCCCGCGGACTCGGCCGGCCGGTAGCGGCTTGCCCCAACCGGCCTTCTCGGCTGCCAGCTCGAGCACTCCGAGATGCCGCGGACGATCGTGCAACAGCTCTCTCCGCAGCTCGACCGGATCGCGGCCGGCCGCGTGGGCCACCTGGTCGAGGAAGGTCTCGACCGCGTAGTCGTTGTAGGTGTGCCCCACCGACCGCCACCACAGCACCGGCACACCGACATCGGGGGTGTGCAGCTCGACCCGGACGTTGGGCACCGCGTACGGAAACGTCCGCGCGCCCTCCACCGAGGTGCCGTCGATCCCGTTCTGCACCAGGGCTCCTTCGAACGGCGAGCCGCGGAGGATCGACTGGCCGACGAGCCGGTGCTTCCAGGCCACCGGACGACCCTCGGCGTCGAGACCCGCCTGCAGCCGGTGGACGTACATCGGCCGATAGCGGCCGCCGCGGATGTCGTCCTCGCGGGTCCACACCAGCTTGACGGGGTGCTTGCCACCGCTCGCCTTGACGATCTGGGCGACTTCGGAGGCGACGTCGCCATTGGGCGTGGCGCGGCGTCCGAAGCTACCGCCGCCCAGCAGCGTGTGCAGCCGCACTTTCTCCGGCGGCAGACCGAGGATCCGGGCGATGGCCCCCTGGTCGACCGTCTGGAGCTGCGAGCCCGCCCACACCTCGCATTCCCCGTCACCGGGGCGGATCACGCAGTCGAGAGGCTCCATCGGAGCGTGGGCCAGATAGGGAAACTCGTAGTCGGCCTCGATCACCTTGGCGGCCCCGGTCAGCGCGGCATCGGCGTCACCGTCGTCGCGCGCGACGGCCCCCGGATCGCCGAGCAGCGCCCGGTACTCGGAGAACAGCTCGGCCGAGCCCCGGGTTTCGGCGGCACTGTCGTCCCAGGTGATCTCCAGGGCCTCACGGCCCTTGCGTGCCGCCCAGAAGCCCTCCGCCAGCACCGCCACGCCGCCGGGGGTCTCGACCACGTCGACCACACCGCGCACCTTGCGGGCGGCGCCGGCGTCGAAAGACTTCACCCGACCGCCAAAACGCGGCGGGCGGGCGAGGACCGCGGTCAGCAGACCCGGGAAGGCCATGTCGAGCGTGAACCGGGCCGTGCCGTTCGTCTTGGCGGGCACGTCGACCCGGGGCAACGGCTCGCGGCCGATGAGGGTGAAGTCCTCGGGATGCTTGAGGGTCGGCTCGGCGGGCGGCTCGAGCTTCGCGGCGCGCTCGACCAGCTCACCGAAGCGCGCCGACCGGCCGGAGGGGTCGTGGCGGACCACGCCGTTCTCGACCGTGATCGCTTCAACCGGCACATCCCAGGCTTCGGCCGCCGCGGCGACCAGCAGCGCCCTCGCGGTGGCGCCCGCCTTGCGCAACTGCTCCCAGGAGTTGGCCATCGCGGTCGAGCCGCCGGTGCCCTGGATGCCGTAGAAGAGATTGGCGTAGCGTGAGGCGTCGGCGGGCGCCGCCTCGACGCGCACCTTGGACCAGTCCGCATCGAGCTCCTCGGCGACGATGGTGGCCAGACCGGTGAAGGTCCCCTGACCGAATTCGATGTGCTTGGAGAGCACGGTGACGGTGTCGTCCGGCGCGATACGAACAAAGGCGTTGGGGACCAGCTCGCCGGCAGCGGCGTCTCCGGCGGCCATCTCTGCGGCCAGGGCTCGGGGCGTGTTGGGCGTCCAGTGGAAGCCGACGACCAGACCGGCACCGGTGGCCAGACCACCCTTCAAGACTTGCCGCCGGTCGAGGCCGTGGGATCGGGTTTGGAGGCGTTCGAGAAATCTCATGATCTCGCCTCCTGCGTCTTGCGGGCCGCCTCATGGATCGCTTTGCGGATCCGCACGTAGGTCGCGCAGCGGCAGACGTTGCCGTTCATCGCGGCGTCGATGTCGTCGTCCGTAGGCTGGGATCTCTGCTGCAGCAGGGCGACCGCGGTCATGATCTGGCCGGACTGGCAATAGCCGCACTGGGGGACCTGGATCGTCTCCCAGGCGCCGCGGACGGCGTCCGCCTGGGGGCCGGAGAGGCCCTCGATGGTGGTCACCTCGCGACCGTCGACCGACGAGATGGGGATCACGCAGGAGCGAACGGGTTGTTTACCGAGATGCACGGTGCAAGCGCCGCATTGGGCCACACCGCAGCCGAACTTGGTGCCCACGAGCTTCAGCTCATCACGCAGCACCCAGAGCAAAGGAGTATCGGGATCGACGTCGACCGTACGGCGCTCGCCGTTGACGGTCAGCTTGAAAGCCATGGAACCTCCGAAGGCGTTGGTGGATTGCGGGTCGGGGAAGACTCGACGAGACGAGTCTATCTCGCTGCTACTCTGCCACCGACTCCTCTACCGGCGCCTCTTCTTCCTGGACCGCTGGCGACGGTGCCCGAACGTGACCCTCGCTCATCTCCCGGAGGCGCTCTTGGGCACGATCTCGGACGTCGGCGAAGCGGACGTCTGGGCGGTCCTCCCGCCAGCGAAAATCCTCGCGCCCCTGGATCAAAAGCTCGGTGAAGGCGTCCAGCAACGGTTGGCCGGTGGCCTCCTCGACGAAGAGGAACTGCCCCGCCTGGTTGACCTCCAGGAAGACATGCTCCCCTTCTGGGGTGACGATAAAGTCGAAGCAACCGAAGATCAGTCCCAAGCGGTCCAGAAGCTCGAAGCAGCGCTCGGCGACTTCGGTGGGAAGCTCCGTGGGCTCGAGGACGAGCTCCCCATAGGCCCGGCGCCAGTCGAGGCGACCCTCTTCGGTCTGCTGCGAGAGCACCCGGGCCGTGAGAGTCCGCCGGCCCAGGACCGTGACCCGCAGCTCCCAGGCCTTCTCGGTCAGCGCCTGAAAGACCCCAGGCATCGCCTGCAGGACCTCGTCGTCCTCGACCATCTCTTCGCTGAGCAGGGTCGTCGCCGACGCCAGCGTCGTCTCCCCTACCGTCCAGGCCTGGGTAAAGAGGGGCTTGTAGACGACGCGGCGGTGGCGCTGAAGAAAGGCGCGGATCTCCCGTGGATCGTTGGGGTAGAGGGTGTCGGGGACGGAAAATCCCACCTCCAGCGCTGCCCGATGCTGGAGGATCTTGCTGTTGCGTCGCACCGCGGGGTCCGGATTGACCCAGAACGCCCCCGGGGCGAGAAGCTCGAACAGCGAGCGCCGGAAGACGTCGCACCCGCGCTCCGCCAGCTCGACGTGGTGAAGGTGCAGAAACCGAAATCGCCGCGGACCTGTCCAAGATCCTCGGCCAACACACGGGATAGGACACGCTTCTTCGGGGTCTTGCGAGGGGTCTCCTTCTTCATGCAGGGCTCCTTTCTCTCATGTCTCTCTGGCGAGCCATCGTGGCTCGTTGAATCGTGGCTCGTTGAGATGAAACAGCGGGCTGACCCCCGGTCCGTCCGGGAATTATACATTTCTTATACGCACACGCCTGCATGATCCAGCATGCGACCACGAGGCACAACTGAGAGCCACAGGATCGCAACGCACCGAGCGTAGAGTTGTACTGTAAAGGTTGTACTGTAAGAGGAATTCGGGCTCGCTGGCGACTCACCCGTCGGCACAACTGGATTCGCGGTGCTTTGATGGAGGGATCATGACCGACATTCAGACCAATGAGCCGCAGGAGCCACCAGAATGATGGCCGCCGATACACGCCTGGAAACGACCCTGCAACTCCTTCTGGACTGGATCGCCGCTGCCGACTCCAAGACCAACACCTTGTTTGGTTTCGCGACGGCGATGTTGGGTGTCCTGGTGGCAGTAGCACCTCCCGCTTCTGGCTGGGATCTGACTGCAGCACTACTCACAGGCGTGGCCGCTCTTCTCTTGGCCACATCTCTGCTGCTGGCCAGCTTGGCAGCCTTTCCAAGAACGGCAGGACCTGAGGGCTCGCTACTCTACTTTCGCGGCATCGTTACCCGTGACGCAGCCTCCTACCTCCAGGCGGTAAGAGATGCAAGTGGAGGCGACTACTTAGAGGACTTGGCCAACCAGTGCCATAGAAACGCTGAGATAGCAGACACAAAGTTCCTATGGATCCAGAGAGCCATGATTGCACTTTACTTGAGCGTACTTCCCTGGCTTGCTGCGCTCTACTTCCTCTATACCTAGGGCTAGGCACCGGATATACCTAGGGCTAGGCACCGGACGGCTCTGGTCTAGTCTACGGAACCAAGTTCCTGATCTCTTGATGAGCGCGGAGCAGCTTGCTCAGGTTTTTCTTCTTCTGGCGATTCGCTACAGCGGGTTGGGAGATCCCGAGCTCCATCGCAACATGCTCCGGCCGCTCTCGGAAGAAGAGCGCGAGAGCAATTCGAGCGTCCTTCTGATCCAGACTTGCCAGAAGAGCATCGCGGCACATGAGGAAGGAGTTGACGAGTCGCTCCGTCGACTCGAAAGATGGCATCTCGGAGGGCCTACGGAATCGTGTCCTGATCGTGCTAGGCCAGAGTCGCTTGGCGCCAAGCTCAACAACCTCGTCGAGAGCTTCTCGTGCCGTCCACCAAGCGGGACCGCTCTGGGCCATCGGCGCGCTCTCTGGGTCGAAGCGACTGATCTCTCCCCAGCCACAACCGAACCGCAACTCGACTTCCCCGAGGAGGCAGAGCTGTACGAACAGCGCTGCATCCAGAGCTTCCCCAACGTTGGCATAGGCTCCCTGAAACTCATCAGCGATGGTCATCTCAAGGGGTTGAACTGGGCTTGTTCTCTCGTTGACCCACTCGAGATTCCGGATCACCAGATCCAGAAGCGCCTCCTGGTCCTCAAACGTCCGGGAGGAGACGATGTCCCCAATAACAACGGCGTAGCTTCTTCCAATCTCGGTTTTTTTCACACCATAGATTATAACCCATCTAGTTATATTTCCTGGTTATAACCCAGGAGGTTATATTCCTCGAAATATTGGGCTGGCTAGCTTCTCAACCCCCTGCTATATCCCCGGCAGCCTCCAAAGCCGTCCCAGGAGTCTCGGCCGCCTCTCGCGTTGCCCCCGGCCCCGAGCGCCGCCACAGCGTCTCGAGCCAATTCGCCACCCCCTCGGCGCCCAGGTTGACGTAGGGCAGCACCAGCAGGGTCAGCACCGCGGAGGACATCAGCCCTCCCATCACCGTGATCGCCAGCGGGTAGTAGAACAGCCCTCCCACCCGCGAGCCCCCCACCGCCAGCGGCAGCAGACCGATGATCGTCGTCGAGGCGGTCATCAGAATCGCCCGCATCCGGTCGCGACCCGCCTGGACGATGGCCTCGTCGCGGCCCATCCCTTCCCGGCGGAGCTGGTTCATGTGGTCCAGCAAGACGATGCCGTTGTTGACCACGATGCCCATCAGGATCAACAACCCGATCTGCGCCATCAGGTTGAACGGCGTGCCCGTCGCCGCCAGCAGCCAGGCGGCCCCCGGCAACGCGAAGGGGATCGAGAACAGGATCGCAAAGGGCTGCGCCAACGACTCGAAGAGCGACGCCATCACCAGGTACACCAGCACCAGCGCCAGGAGGAAGTTGATCCCCATCTGCTGATCCTGGGTGTCCTGCTCCAAGATGCGGTCGTTCCACGACCACGAATACCCGCCCGGCAGCTCGAAAGCGTCCATCAGCCCGGCGATCTCCTCGCGGGCTTGGTCCCAGCTCTCACCCTCGTAGGTGGCGCGGATCGCCACCCGCACCTTGCGGTTCTCGCGCTGGATCTCCTGTGGTTTCTCGATCACCTCGAAGGTGGCGATGTCGCCCAGCAGCACCGGCCGTCCATCGACGGCACGGAACTGGAGCTGTGACAGATCCGCCAGGTTCGAGCGGTCCTCCAGCCGGAGCGCCAGCCAGGTATCCACCTCGCGGTCGCCGGCGTTGAAACGCGGCAGCCGCAGACCGCCGAGGGTGAAGGAGAAGACGTCGGAGACCTCCTTGGCGTCCACCCCCAGCCGCGCCGCCTTGTCGCGGTCGATGCGCACGTGGATCTCCCGCCGACCGCGGTTGAGGTCGGAATTCACGTCGGCGACGCCCTCGACGGTGGCCAGCCGGCGCTCCGCCTCGCGCGCCAGACGCGACAGCACGCCGGTGTCTTGGCCGAAGAAGTGCACCGCGAAGTACGTCGAGCCGCCGCCGGAGTCGGTGTCCTCGTGGAACAACAGCCGCACCCCGGGGATCTCCGGCAATCCGTCGCGGATGCGCTTGCGCAGCTCCTTGAACTCGTCGTCTCCCATGTCCTTGCGGGCGAAGGTCAGGGTGGTGCCGGCCTCGTTGGAGCGGAAGTAGCTGTAGATGGAGTCGATGCCGAGCTCCTCCTGGTGGGCGAACAGGTGCTCTTCCACCTTCTCCACGATGTCGGAGGCGCGGGACTTGTAGACGAAGTCGGAGAAGTCATAGCGTAGGTACATGCGCTCGTTGACCGCGGCGCCGAAGGTCCCCGCCTCCACCCAGCCGAGGGCGAAGGGCAGAAAGCCCGCCACCAGGCCGACGGTGAGCAGACCGAAGGTGGCCACCTTGTGACGCAGTGTCCAGGCGAGCACTCCCGCGTAGCGATCCTCCAGCCTCTCCATCATCGGTACCCGCTTGGCGTTGCCGGGCTTCAAGTAGCGCGACGCCACCAGCGGGATCAGGGTCAACGACGAGAACAGCGAGCACACCAGCGCCAGCGAGATGGCGATGCCCACCTCGCCGAGCCAGGTGGTGAGCTGGGAGCGGCTGCCGACGATCAGCGGCAAAAAGACGATCAACGAGGTGGCGGTAGAGGCGAGCACCGCCATCCCCACGTGGTTGGCACCCTGGAGCGCCGCATTCTGCGGATCCTTCTCCTCGCGACCGCGGCGGTCGATGGACTCGAGCACCACGATGGCGTTGTCCACCAACATGCCCACGCCGAGCATCAGCCCCATCATCGACAGAACGTTGAGGGTCTTGCCCATGAACCACATCACACCGCAGGTGGCGATGATCGAAAACGGGATCGACATCGAGACGATCAGCGTCGAGCCCAGCCGGCGCAGAAAGAAGTAGAGCACCACCACCGCCAGCAGCGCACCGATCAGCCCGGCGCGGGTGAGACCGTTGAGGGCGGAGACGATCTGGTCGCCCTGGTCGTCCCAGACGAAGAGGTCGACGTCCTGAAGCAGGGGGTCGCTGCCGATGTCGTTCTCGATCACCGACATCACCGAGCGCACCACGTCGACGGTGTTGGCGGTGGATTCCTTGAACACCATCAGCGCGATGGCGTCCTTGCCGTTGAGCCGCCGGCCGTAGGAGATCGGCGGCTCCTCGTAGAAGACCTCGGCGATCTCCGACAGCCGCAGCCCCCGCTCGTCGATCACCAGGCTCTCGATCGACTCGACCGAGTCGAAGGACCCCAGGGCACGGGCGGTGAGTCGGCGCTTGCCGTCGTGGATCTGCCCCAGCACCAGATTGGACGCCGCGGCGCGCAATCGCTGGATGAGCTTGTCGACCTCGACGTTGTGGGCCTTGATCTTCGCCAACTCGAGGTCGATGAAGATCTCCTTGGGCTCGACGCCGTCGAGATCGACCCGAGCGACGCCGGGTAGCCGTCGCAACCGGTTGACCACCCGGGTCTCCAGCAGGTCGTAGCTCTCGGACAGGTCGACGCCCTTGGCCGAGATGCGCGCTTCCACCACCGGGATGTCGTTGGTGTTGAACGACCAGATGGCGATCTCGCCAATGTTCTCGGGTAGGTCCACCTCCACCTGGTCCATCAGCTCGGAGACCTGCATGCGGACGATGTCGAGGTCCTGACCCCAGTCGAAGCGGAGCTGGACCCAGGCGCCGTCGGCGTCGGAGGTCGAACGCAGCTTCTTGATCCCCGGCAGGGTGGCGAGAACCTCCTCCACCGGCTTGGCGATCTCGCGCTCGACCTGCGCCGGGTTGGAGTCGGGATAGGGGATCTGGACTCCGATAAAGGGCACGTCGACCTCCGGCAGATAGGCCAGGGGCAGACGCTGGGCGGCGATGCCGCCAAACAGCAGCACGGAAACCAGCAACATGGCGGCCGTGATCGGCCGGCGGACGGCGAGAGTGGGGAGCGAGAGCTTCATCCCATCACCTCCAGTCCTTCCGAGGCGAGAGCCGGTTGGGCGGGGGTGAGAGCGGATGTTTCTCTGGCATCCGCCGGCATCTCCTGGCGGTCGAGCAGCGAATAAACCACCGGGATCACCACCAGGGTCAGCACCGTGCCCACCGCCAGCCCGCCGATGACGGTCACCGCCAGCGGTGCGCGCAGCTCGGCGCCCTCGCCCAGCCCCAGCGCCATCGGCAGCAGGCCGCAGATGGTGGTGGCCGAGGTCATGAGGATCGGCCGCAGGCGATCCTGGCCGGCGCGCACCAGGGCCTCGTGCTTGGGCAGTCCGTCCTCCCGACGCAGGCGGTTGACCGCGTCGACCAGGACGATGGCGTTGTTGACCACGATGCCGGCGAGCATCACCGCGCCAATCATCGCCACCACGTTGACCGTGTGGCCGGTGAGGGCCAGCGCGGCGATCACGCCGATGGCTCCCAGCGGCAGAGTGAAAAGGATCACGAAGGGATGGAGAAAGGACTCGAACTGCGAGGCCATCACCAGGTAGACGAGGAAGGCCGCCAGCGCCAGCGCGAAAAGCAGCGAGCGCAGCGCGGTCGCCATCTCCTCCTGCTGGCCGCCCAGCGTCGCCACCACACCCGCCGGCAAGGGCTCGGAGCGTAGGGCCTCGTCGAGATCTGCGGCCACGGCACCCATGTCGCGCCCATCCAGGCTGCCCGCCAGCACCGCCGCCCGTTTCTGGCCGATGCGCCGGATCTCCGACGGTCCCTCGGCCACCCGCAGATCCGCCACCGACTTGAGCCGGATCGGCACGTCTCGGCCGTTGACCGTCCGCTGGCCGACGATCAGCTCGCCGACGTCCTCGACCGACGCCTCGCCGTGCTCCACCGAGCGCACCCGGATCTCGATCTCCCGGTCGCCTTCGCTGAGGTAGGTGGCGACCTCGCCCTGGACCTTGTTGCGCACGGTCGCCGCCACCTGTGCCAGGTCGAGGCCTATCAGCGTCAGCCGCTCGCGCTGGAAGGTGACCTGCACCTCGGGGTTGCCGAGCTCGGCGGAGGATTCGAGATCGACCACCCCGGGCACCTCGGCGAGCCGGTCGCGGAGCCGCGACGCCGCGGCGTGGAGCTCGGGCAGCCGGTCACCGTAGATCTCCACCTCCACCGGGGTGCGGAAGGTGAGCACCTGCGGCCGCTCGATCTCCGCGCGCGCCTCGGGGACGTTCTCCAGCCGGCGCCGAAGGTCGGCCGCCACCGCGCTTTCATCCGCGGCGTCCGAGCCCGGCGCCATGCGCACCTGGATGCGGCCGACGTTCTCGCCTTCGCTGCCGGTGCGGGTGAGCGACAGCCCGGCGCCACCGGTGAGCACCGCCACGCTCTCCACCCGCGGATCGTCCGCCAGACCCTCCTGGACGCCGGCCAGAAAGCGGTCGGTGGCGTCCAGCGGCGTGCCTTCGGGCAGCTCGACCCGGAAGCCGAATTCCCCTTGCGCCAGCGGGGGGATCAGGTCGACACCGAGCGACGGCACCAGGGCGATGGTGCCGCCGAGGGCCAGCAGCGCGACCAGCACCACCAGCCCCCGGTGGGCGAGGGACCAGCGCAGCAGCCTGGGATAGCCGGAGGCGACCGCACCCAAGCCGGCATCGAAGACCCGCGCCACCGGCCAGAACAGCCAGCCGAGAAGCCGCACCGTCCACCGCGCCAGCCAGCGGATCCCGGTCAGGATCCAGGAAGGCACGGCGACCAGCAGGAACCGAAGCCCAGCCCGCAGACCCCGTCCCATGCGAGCCCGAAGGGTGAGCTTGGCTCCCCCCTCTTCCGGGAGGGAGGGGGCGTGGGCCGGGAGCGCGGGGCCGGGGGGGTGAGGGCCGTCCCCGGTCCCTCGACCCACCAGCGCCGCCAGCATCGGGATCAGCGTCAGCGCCACCACCAGCGAAGCGAGCAGCGCGAACGACACGGTCAGCGCCTGGTCGAGAAAGAGCTGGGCGGCGACGCCTTCGAGGAACACCACCGGTAGAAATACCGCCACGGTGGTGAGGGTCGAGGCGATCACCGCGCGGCCCACCTCGGACGCCCCGTGACGCGCCGCGTCGAGAGCGCCCTCCCCCCGCTCGCGGCGTTTGTGGATCGCCTCCAGCACCACGATGGCGTTGTCCACCAGCATCCCCACGCCGAGCGCCAGACCGCCCAGGGACATGATGTTGAGCGTCGTCCCGGTCTGGTACATGAGGAAAAAGGTGGCGACGATCGAGAGCGGGATCGAAACGCCGATGATCACCGTGCTACGCAGATCGCGGAGGAAGAGCAGCAGGATGACGATGGCGATGGCGCCGCCGAGCAGCGCATTGCTCAACACCTCGCGGATCGACGCCTGGATGAACCGCGACTGGTCGGCGCCCGGGGTCACCGCGACGCCCGGGGGCAGCTCCTTTTCCAGCGACGCCAGCCGGGCGGTCACCGCCCGCGCCACCGCCACGGTGTTGGCGTCGCCCTCCTTGTACAGGGCGAGCTCCACCGCCTCACGGTCGTTGAAGCGTGTGATGACCTCGCGCTGCTTGCCGCCGCGCCGGACCGTGGCGACGTCCGCCAGGGTCACCTGGCGTCCGTTCTCGGAGCGCAGGATGATGTCCAGGATGTCGTCCAGATCCTCGAATTCGTTGCGCGAGCGCACCAGGTAGCGGGCTTCCTCCTCGTACAGGCTGCCGCCGGCCTGGTTGATGTTCTCTCTCGCCAGACGCTCGCGCACCTCCTGGATGGAGAGCCCGAGAAGCGACAGCTTCCCCTCGTCGACCCGCACCTGGATCTCCTCCTCGAAGCCGCCGTGGACCTTGACCGCGGCCAGACCCTCGACCGACTCGAGGTCCTTCTTGAGCACCTCCTCGCCGAGGTAGCGCAGACGGAAGAGGTCGGGGGCTTCGGCGGCTTTTCCTTCTGCCGGCGCCTCTGCCGTCAGGTACAGCCGCAGGATGGGGTCGTTGGAGGGATCGAAACGCAGCAGCACCGGCTTTTCGGCTTCGCGGGGCAGGGTCACCAGGTCGAGCTTCTGGCGCACGTCGAGGGCGGCGAAGTCCATCTCGCGGTCCCAGCCGAACTCCAACGTCACCTGGGAGAGGCCGGGGCGCGAGACGGAGGTGATTCGCTCGACCCCGGCGACCACTCCCACGGCCTCCTCGATCGGCCGGGTGAGCAGCGCCTCGACCTCCGCCGGGGCGGCGCCCGGGTAGCGGGTCTCGAGGGTCAGCGACGGATAGGTGATCTCCGGCAGCAGATTGACCGGCAGCCGCTGGAAGGCCACGCCGCCAAAGAGCAGGATGGCGATGCCCACCATGGCGACGGTCACCCGGCGTCGGAGCGAAAAGTCGACGATGTTCATGGAGATCTCTCCCTTGGGTACACCCTCACCGTTCCCCCCTCTCCCCCCGGGAGAGGGGGGTCAGGAGGGTGAGGGCCACCCAGGCGCGGTCTAGCCGACCGGCCCTACCGCGGGCTCACCTACCGCGCCGCGATCTGCGTCTCGGTTTGCGTTTCGGTTTCGGTACCGATTTCCTTGATCGGGGCTCCGTCCTTCAAGCCCCCTTGACCGGCGACGATGACACGCTCTCCGGCTTCGACACCGGAGAGCGCCTCGACGCCGGCACCCTCTTCGATGCCCAGCTCCAGCTCCCTCTTCTCGGCGACACCGTCCTTGGCCACGAAGACGTACGCCTTCTGCAGCTCACGAACCAGCGCCTCCTTGGGCACCACGAGGGCGGCTTCCCGGGTTTCGCGCACCACGTCCACCTGGACGAAGGCTCCCGGGCGTACCTGCCGGGGCGGCGAAGCCACCTCGACCGTGACCTTGACGGTCCCGGTGGCGGTATCCACCACCGGGCTGATTTGACGAATCCGGCCGTCGAAGACGACCTCCTCGTCGGCCTTCAACGTAATCCGCACTGCCCTTCCCTCCTGCAGGGACAGGACGTCCCTTTCGGGCAGGTAGACACGTGCCACCAACGGATTGAAATCCGCGACAATGAACAGCTCGTCGCCGGGCCGCAGGTGCTGGCCCGGCTGGACGAATCTTTCGGTCACCCGGCCGGCGAAGGGGGCGCGGATGCGGGTCTTCTCCAGCTTCCAGCGCGCTTCCTCCAGCTCCTGCTGGGCGATCCGGTGATCGGCGGTGGTCTGGTCGAAAGCCTCGCGCGCCATCAGCCCCTGGTCTACGAGGCGCTGGGCCCGCTCATGGACCATCTCGACGTTGGACGCCTTGACCTCGGCCTTCTCCAGGGCGATCTCCGCGTCGTCGTCGGCCAACTCGGCCAGGATCTGTCCGGCCGCGACCTGCCGGCCTTCTTCGACATGGAGCTTGGCGAGACGTCCCTCCCACTCCGCGAGCACCTTGACCTCGTTCTCCGGCACCAGGTTGGCGGTGGCGGAGAGATAGGACGACACCGGCCCCACCTCGACCGCCGCGGTGTCGACGGGGATGGGGGCCTTCTCGTTCTTCGCGTCGTCGTTCTTCGCGTCGTCGTTCTTCTGCGACCCGTCCGTTTCGTCCCCGGAGGCCGCCGCGTCGTTCGTGCTGGCGCTGTCGTCGGTCTGCGCGGCGGTGTCCGAGGAGGTGGAAGCGTTGACGACGGCAAAACCGAGCCCGGCCGCGATGACCACGCTCAGGAGGAGGATGAGTAGCTTGGATCCGGTCTTCTTTTTGTCGGCAACTTCCATCTGTGAGACTCCCTCCGATGGAACCCGGGGGCCGAGACGGCAACCCGTCTTGCGATCCCGGGCGTTCTATCCACTCTTACGCCACCGCCGGCAAAAGTGTTTCGGGCAACTCACCGAAAAGTCTCCAACCGGGTCGTCTAAGATGGTGAGGCTTACACGAGAACAAGAAAAGGAGGCGCTTCATGGTCGGACGCACTGCCTCCGTCGCCCTGGCCGGGGCGACGGTCGTCCTGTTGCTGGTGGGCTGCTCGCTGCGCAAGCCCCTCGCGTACCACGCGGTGGAGTACAACCGGGTGGTCGAGGAGGCGCACAACCGGATGCTGCTGCTCAACATCGTGCGCGCCAGCGAGCGCCGACCGATGTACTTCACCGCCATCGGCAGCATCACCGCCGATCTCAGCTACACCGCCAGTAGCGGAGGCTTGACCTTTACCCATGTCGGAGGCTCGAGCGCGGACACCACCGAGCTCGGCCTTCCCACTCTCGCGGTGACGGCGAACCCGACCGCTACGGTGGCGGTCCTCGATACGCAGGACTTCGTGCGGGGAACGCTGGCACCGGTCGATCTGGAAACGGTCCGCTACTACCTGACGCAGGGTTGGAAGCCAGATCTGCTCAGCTATCTGTTGGTCGAACGGGTCGAGGTGCAGTCCAAGCCCCCACTTCCACCCACGGTGCTGGAGAACGACCCGGAAAGCCAAGAAGACTTCCAGCGGTTCAGCAGCTTCGTCGGCCTGCTCAGGACCGTGACCTGTGCCTTCGAGGAGATCTCTGAAGAGGCGCTTGTCGGTCAGGCCGACACGACGCCGACCTACGAAGACCTCATGAAGGCACAGGCCGAGGGTTTCAAGATCCGGCTCAAGCCCCAAGATCCAGCCAGCCAGCAAGAGGACACGTCGGACGAGGACGAGCAGAAGCCGAAGCAGGAGGAGGAGCCGAAAGTCGTCTACCAGGTGCTCAAGGAGACCAAGAGCCTGGAGCTCCTGTGCAAGCAGCGATTCGCGGGCTCGCAAGCCAAGACGCTGGCCTTTCGTCTCCGGGGAGAGTCCGGGGGAAGCGAAACGATCGACCGTGAGGACAAGGACAAGATCGTCGTCGACATCACCCTGCGGTCCCCCCAGGGCATTCTCTATTACCTGGGGGAGGTCCTACGGGTGTGGAACGACGAGACGCGGGCTGGAGAAGGGCCGTCCAGGATTCCGTTGATCCTGTCGAATCGAGCCAAGACTCATGCGAGCGAGGTCGTCCCCTGCCCCGGCAGCCACGGGAGCTCGGCAAATGACGACACCGTGTGCGTACCCCTGTTCATGGCGCGGGAACGCTCCCCGCGCTGCGCCGAGAGCCAGGTCGGCATCCAGTACGAGGGTCGGTCCTACATCGTCCCCAAGGCTCCCGAGGGAAGCACCTCGTGCGAGGACGGCTGCTGCTCCGGCCGCTCGATGCAGGCGCTGACGCTCGTGTCCCAGCTCCTGGCACTGCAGAAGAAGGGAGAGGATCTGCCCGGCGTTACGCTGGTGCGCAGTGTAGGCCAGTAGGCCGTCAGAATTGACGTCTCATGGATCCTGGGTGATGTTGCGAGACGAGAATGCACCGGATGAGTCTCTTTTGTGACGTTGCGAGCCCGCAACGCGCAGAAAGACTCTCTTTCACGCCGTTGCGACGGCAGAATCTGCCGACATACGCTCTTCCTCGACGTTGCGACGTCGCAACGGCAAGCAAGAGCCTCGACAGGGCCCTCCAGCCGTCGCAACACCCCGATCGACGCTCCTTTTCGCCGTTGGGTCGTCGCAACGGTCCAAGCGACGCTCAAGCGGGCCGTTGCGTGCAGAAAAAGCTCGACAAGAGACTCTTGGAGCAACCGAAGTCACCGCAACGGCTACTGGGTCTCTCTCGGAAGAGCCTGGCCGCCAGCTATTCCAGGTGCGGCTTCGTGTGCTACTGTCTTGCCGCCCTGGCGCCTGACCTCCGGAGACACCCACCGCTCACATGGACGCACCCCCGGACCACACCGCCCCGGCCTCGCCTTGGGGATCGCTCGTCGACGAGAGCCCGTCCACGCTCCGGCTCCATCTCCTGCCGGACCGCCACGACGGCTGGACCCTGTTCTCCGAGGCCACCCACGAGGTCTGGCGCCGGCAGCGGGAGGAGCGACGGCAGGCGCAACGCGACCGCGAAGACGTCACGCTTCAGGAGCGTCTTCGACGCGCCCTCGACTGGATGCGCCAGCGCGGCAGCTCGTCGGAGAAAGCCCTCCGTGAGCTGCACCAGCCGGAGGCGGTGGAAGTCGTCCACCCCGCGACGCTGAGCCCGGCGGAGGTGCGGCAGATCTGGCGCGACCTGCTCGCCGACCTGGTGCGCCGGCACCGCCGGTTGCTGATCGTCCATGGCTCGCTGCTGCCGGTGGGGGCGCTCGCCACGGTGGTCCCGGGACCCAACATCTGGGTCGTCTACATCGCCTGGCGCACGCTCGCCCACTGGCGAACCGCCAAGGGCGGCACCCGTGCGCTCGAGGAGCTGCTCGTGCGCTTCACCCCCGAGCCCGGGCTCGATCCGCTGGTCGAGCTGATGCAGCGCAGTCTGGTGCCCCGCCGCAGGGAGAAGATCCGCGCCCTCGGCGAGCAGCTCGGGATCCCCGAGCTCGACGCCGCGTACTGACGTCCTCCCCCGGGCCGGCCTTCTCACGAGCCTCGATGCGGCAGACCTCGATCGCGAGGGCGAGTGAGGGGACGCACCCTGCACGGACGTTCCTGTTGCAGATACGTACCCGTGTCGCCCAGCATCTGGGGTCACATCCAGACAACCGCTTGCGGGAGGATCCCGATCATGAAACGCCGCTCCCTTCTCTGGACTGCCCTCTTCCTTCTCGCCGTGGGTCTGACCCCCACGGCCGACGCTCAACTCGAAAGTGAGATCCCCGAAGGCTGGTCCCCCGGGCCCACCACCGCCGCGCTGGGCTCCGTCGCCCTGATCGACGTCCCCGACGGCTATGTGTTCGCGGACCAGGACACGACCCGGACGGTGATGGAGCAGATGGGGAACCAACCGACCGGCCGGGAGGTGGGCCTCGTCATGCCCGCCGCCGAGGAGAACCCCTGGTTCGTCGTTTTCGAGTACTTTCCCGTCGGGTACGTCGCTGACGACGACAAGGACGAAATCGACGCCCAGGCCTTGCTCGCCTCGCTCTCCGAGGGCACCGAGCAGGCCAACGAGTATCGCCGCGAGCGCGGGATCCCCGCGATCCACGTGACCGGCTGGTACGAGGAGCCCCATTACGACGACCAGAGCCACAATCTCGTCTGGGCTCTCCAAGCCGCCGACGAGGAGGGCGGGGACCTGGTCAATCACAACGTCCGGCTGCTCGGCCGCAGCGGCTACATGTCCGCCACCCTGGTGACCGACCCGGCCCGCATGGCCACGGACCAGGCGACGGCCGAGGCCCTGCTGGCGGGCTTCTCCTACAGCCCGGGCCACAAGTACGCGGAGTTCCGCAAGGGTGACAAGCTCGCCGGCTACGGTCTGGCCGCGCTGGTCGCCGGAGGAGCCGGTGTGGCCGCCGCCAAGCTGGGGCTCTTCAGCAAGCTGGGCAAGCTGCTGGTCGGTCTGTGGAAGGTCATCCTGCTCGGCCTGGCGGCCCTCGGCGCAAGTCTCAAAAAGCTCTTCGGAGGGCGGAGCGCCGTCTCCCACGACAGCGACGTCGAGCCGGTCTGACGTCGCGGCGGCGCGGCGCATGGCTCAAGCGGCTCGGGAGCTTCTCCCGATTCTCCTCGTCTTCTATCTGCTCGACGGGCTGACCCTGGTCGGCCCGGGTCAATTTTTGTTGGTCAACCGCTTCGGATTTGGCTTTCGCCATCTCGACCCCGGACGCTGGGGCTCCGGCCGCCGGGGGTCGGGTCTCCGGCTGGTCGGCCTGGTGCCCTGGGAGATCGTGTTCGCCTCGCACCACCCCCTGCTCGGGCTGACCACCGTCGGGGTTCATTGGCTAGATCGCACGGACGCCGTGGGCGCCGCCCGGCTGAGCCCCGAGAGCTGGCGCTTCGTGGCCTGGGAGGATCTGCGGGCGGTGAGCGCGGACGACCGCAAGCTGCGCCTCGCCGGCTGCGGTGTGGGCACCGCCGGGGCGATCCCGCTTCCCACGTCTTCCATCGCCCACCATTGGTGCTGGCGGATCTCGGCGCTCCTCGAGGCTCCGGAGGAGCTCAGGGCGGCGATCATCGTCGAGGGAGACGCCGCGGCCGGGGATCTCCAGGCCCTCAGTGCCCAGCATCTCCGGCTGCGGCCGGCTCTCGACCGGCTCGCCACCGGCAGCTCGTTGCTCGCCGCGGGTCTCTTCCTCGCCCTGCCCACCGCTCTGCTCGTCGCCCCCCCGCGGCTCGTGACGCCGTTGCTGGCGGGGATCCTGAGCGGCTGTCTGACGCTCCAGGGGCTCGGGGCGTTGCTCGCCGTCCGGCTGGCCCGGACGCTGCGGCGTGAGGGCGCCTCGATCCCGCTCTCGCTCCTCGTCGGTATCTCCCTCTACCCTCCCGCCATGCTCCATGCGGCGAGCGTCCTTTCGCGGCACGCTCACGCGGGCTTCGACGGTCTCGCCCTCGTCGCCATGTTCCTGGAGCCCGACGAGCTGCGGCGGAACGCCCGAATCGAGCTGCGGAGCGTCCAGCAGGCGTTGCAGGCCGACGAAGAGCTGGAGGCATCCCGAACGGAAGGCTGGACCGAGCTGTGGAGGCGTCGTCGGCAGCAGGTCCTCCGCATCCTGGAGCATTGCGCCGTCGACGAGGCCGCGGCGCTCGAGCCGCCTCCAAAGCAGGATCCGGCGGCGGTCGCCTACTGCGGGTTGTGTGAAACCGGGTCGCTCGAAGCCACCCGCACCTGCCCGGATTGCGGGATTTCCCTCTCCCCCTTCGAGGGTCCGGCACCGCCTCCGCGCCCACCCCGACAACCCTGAGCGCCGGCCCCGTCGGGTGGGTTTCGGCAGTCGGCTTGTCCCGAATTGGGCTGCTGGGCACACTCTTGTTATTACAGCCAGGTTACAAGCGATCGATCTCTCGAGCCCCCCGGTTTTCCGGCAGGGGCGTGGATGTCTGGTCGACGGAAAAGGCCTCGGATGCTTGAATCGAGAGACTACCTCGCCCCTGAGGTGGGTGCTCCGTGTTGTTCTTGAAGCCTTGTCCGCAGTGGCTCTGGAGGGGCCTCTGGCTGACCTCACCGCTGGCCTTCGGGTCAGCACCGCATGTATGTCGTTCTTTTGTCAGGAGGCTGGATATGCACAAGACCCTACAAGCTTCAAAGGGGAGAAGGGAGCGGCTGCGCAAGGCAAGCGTCCTCTTGGCCGCCTGCTTCGTCGCCGGTCTCGGAGTCGTCGCGCTGGCCCACGTCCTCGACGACTTCGGCCCGCCACCTTCGGGGGACCCGTCGGAGTTCACCGGTCCGCTGATCGGCGAGAACGAGGCCATCGACGACCTGGAGAACGAGCCCGACGCCAATCTCGGCTCGTTTGAAGGCGGCGCCACCGGCACCTCCGAGGATCCCGGGGAGAACGGCTTCCTCAGTGAGAACGAGGTCGACTCCGGCCGCCAGTTCGACGTTCCCACCGGCGGACCGCTGAGCCCGCTGTTCGGGGCCGGCGAGTTCGTGCAGCAGATGCTGCGCTTCGAGGAGTTCGGCACACAGTCGCTCGCCGACGCGCCGGCGACCACACTTCCCTTCCCGTCCCCCACCACCGGGCCGGCTCCCGGCCAGGACCCCTTCGAGGTCGCGGCCAGCGGACCGGCACCGGCGGCCATCGAGGCCTTTCTCGATCAGGACGGCATCTCCCCATTCCCCACCCAGTTCTCCAACGACACGGATTCGAACCCGTGGCAGCCGGAGATCGAGACCTTCCTCGGCCGTGCGCTCGATACGCCACCGGCCGAAGGACGGCCGCCGGGCAAGGGCTGGTCCCACCAGCGCTGGAACGAGTTTTTCCCGGAGAGGTTCTTCACCACGGTCTTCGCCGGCGCGCGGACCAACGGCGGTGCCCGCGACGACCGGCAGCTTCACGGCTACACCGTAGGCGAGTTCGCTCCGGGCGGTCTCTACCATCGCACCTACGATCCCGACAGCGACCACAACAACGGCAACGAGATCGTCGGCACCACTGACGGGATCGCCGTCCAGTTCCACCCCAACCTGCCGATCCAGAGCCACAAGGCGCTGTGGACCTTTGACGGCACCTTCCCGCCCAAGCTGCTCATGGTTCGCTATGGCGAAGCGGTCATGATGCGGCAGTACAACGCGCTGCCCATCGACGTCGCGGCCAACCGGGGCTTCGGCGTCCACACCCTGACCACCCACGAGCACAACGGCCACTCCCCGGCGGAGAGCGACGGCTTCACCAACGCCTTTTTCTTCCCGGGTCAGTTCTGGGACTACCGGTGGCCGATCCAACTCGCCGGCCACGACACCGTCAACACCACCGCCACCGACCCTCGGGCCTCCTTCCCCTGCGCTCCGGGCGAGACGCTGTTCGTCCACGACGACGTCGGTGACCCGATCAAGAGCTGCGACGCCAACGGCCGCATCCAGATCCGCGGGGACTGGCGCGAGACCATGAGCACCCACTGGTTCCACGACCACATGCTCGATTTCACCGCGCAGAATGTCTACAAGGGCAGCGCGGTGATGATGAACTACTACAGCGCGCTCGATCGCGGCAACGAGGCTCACGACGACGGCGTCAACCTGCGTTTCCCCAGCGGCACCGCGTTGCCGTGGGGCAACCGCGACTACGACGTCAACCTGGTGATCGCCGACAAGGCGTGGGACGAAGAGGGCCAGCTCTGGTTCAACATCTTCAACCTCGATGGCTTCATCGGCGACAAGATCCTCACCAACTGGCTGTACAAGCCCTACTTCGAGGTGCGGGCGCGCCGCTACCGCTTCCGAATCCTCAACGGCGCAGTGTCGCGCTACTTCGAGATCGCCCTGGTCAAGCAGGTGCAGGGCAGCGGCGGCGAGTTCCCCGGGCCGTCGGGCTCCGGCGTTTCCTACGACCGCGTCGGGTTCCACATGATCGCCAACGACGGCAACATCATGGAACACACGGTGCCCTTCGACGGCTCGATGGACCTGGACAACGACGGGAGCACCAGCGACCACTTCGGCGTGCTGCCCACCCAGGGCATCGCCGAGCGCTACGACATCGTCGTCGACTTCGCTTCCCAGGGCATCGTTCCCGGTGACAAGCTGTACTTCGTCAACCTGCTCGAGCACCGCAACGGCCAGGAGGCCGGCGACTCGGTGCGGCTGGACGACATCCTCTCCGGTGCCTACGAGAACGGCCAGTCCAACGGCGGCTGGAGTGGCGGCGGCTGGGGGTCGTCGACCTTCGACCCCGAGAGCGGGCTCCGCAACATCGCCTCCGCCGGCTGGGGTAGCGGAGGCGGTGGGGGCGGCGGCAGTATTCCGGACCCCGGCTTCGACCCCGGCGTCGGCCGCTTCCTCGAGCTGCGGGTGGTCCCCTACAGCGGCACGGATCTGTCGATGGATCCGCACGACTTCGAGCCGGGCGAGCAGACGATGATCCCATTGCCCATCGATCGCAACGATCCGCAGCTCGACACCGCGACCCGTCGGCACTTCGAGTTTGACAACGGCCGACGCGACGACAGCCCGTGGGTGATCGCCACCGACGGCGGTCAGGGTCTGGGGATGGATCCGCGGCGGATCTCGGCGGCGCCACAACTCGCCACCGGGCCCACCCAGGCGGGCTTCGACGGCACCAACGCCGCCGGCGATGACGCGTTTGGCACGATCGAGATCTGGACCGTCGAAGGCGGCTGGAACTGGAGTCACCCGGTGCACGTGCACTTCGAAGAGGGCGTGATCCTCGAGCGCGACGGCAGGTTCCCGCCCGAGTGGGAGGAGTGGGCGCGGAAGGACATCTATCGTATTGGCACACGCCGCGACAGCGGCGACACGGTGACCTTTGCCATCCGCTTCCGCGAGTTCGCCGGAACCTACATGGAGCACTGCCACAACACCCAGCACGAGGACCACGCCATGCTCCTGCGATGGGACATCGAGCACCCGGGTCAGATCAAGCTGATGCCGGCCCCGATCCCCACCTGGGACGGCGTGGAGTACGTCGACTCGGCAGCGCTACCGACCTTCCGCACCGGCTGCGACAACGGCGGCGGCGGTTGGGGCAGCGGCTGCGACAGCGGTGGTTGGAACTAGGGTCGAGAGGAGAGGTGACCCGACCATGCGTATCTATCATCTGGCCGCGCTGATCGCGCTCGCCGGCGTGGCGTTGCTCGCCGGCGCGGCCGTGATTCACCACACGCACAGCTCTGCCCCGGTCGTCTCCCGAGGAGCCGACCGGGGTGGGGAGGCGTGGGGTGCCAGCTACTTCCCCAACATCCCTCTCGTCACCCACGAGGGCGAGAGGGTGAGGTTCTTCGACGATCTGATCGAGGACAAGGTCGTCGCCATCAACTTCATGTACACGTCCTGCCCGGACACCTGCCCGGTGCAGACGGCGCGGATGCTCCAGGTGGCCCGCCTGCTGGGCGACCGGCTGGGCCAGGACGTGTTCTTCTACTCGATCACCATCGATCCAGAGCACGACACGCAAGAGGTGCTCAAAGCGTTCGCCGACAGTTGGGCCATCCCCGACGGTTGGACCTTCCTCACCGGTGACCGGAACGACATCATCCGGTTGCGCAAGAAGCTCGGCATGCGGCTCGACGACGTGCGTGCCGGCGGGGACCTTTCGAAGCACACCGTCAACCTGCTGATCGGCAACCAGGCGACCGGCCGATGGATGAAGCGCTCGCCGTTCGAGAATGCGTCCTTCCTCGCCAGTCAGCTCGGCACCTGGCTCCACGGCTTCAAGCTCGCCACCCAATCGGTGGATTACGGGGACGAGGCGCCAGAGATCCGCCAGATCTCCGACGGTGAGTACTTGTTCCGCAACCGGTGCTCGGCCTGCCACACCATCGGCCAGGGCGACGTTCGCAACGTGGAGGCGCGGCAGATCGGGCCGGATCTTCTCGGCGTGACCCAGCAGCGCGACCGCGAGTGGCTGGAGCGCTGGGTCGCCGAGCCGGACGCGATGCTGGATGAGAAGGATCCGCTGGCGGTAGCCCTGTACGAGCAGTGGGGCCGGGTTCCCATGCCGAACATGCGCTTGGTCGAGAAAGATGCAAAGTCGATTCTCGGCTACATCGAGCAGGAGAGTCTGCGGATTGCCGCCGTGCGAGCCGGCGAGATCGCCGATCACACGGGCCACGAAGGTCATGGGGCTCACGGCGACATGGACCATAGCGACATGGTCCACGGTGACATGGTCCACGGCGGCCACCCGGCGCAGGAATCCGGCGCCACAGGGGCTCCCTAGCGCCGATGCCGTGGATCCGGCCGGTCCCCGGCGCCGTCCCGCTCTCGCGGGGACGGCGCCGGCTGTTCGTCGTTTTCACCATCCTGCTCCCTCTTGCCCTGCTGGGGCTCGGGGAGGTGATTCTGCGTCTCGGCGGGTTCGGTCAGACCTACCCCCTCTTCATTTCGAGCCTGGACGACGCCTACCGAGTGGTCAACCCGCAGGTGATCCGTCGCTTCGTGGCCGACGAGTCGGCGATCCCCCGCTTGACGATCCGGCCGGTCGTGTTCCGCTCCGTCAAGTCCCCGGACGCCTTCCGGATCTTCGTCCAGGGCGGATCGACCGCCGCCGGCTACCCCTATGGCTACGGCGCGTCGCCGACGGGGGCGCTTCAGCAGCGTCTCCAGCGGACTTTTCCGGATCGACAGATCGAGGTGATCACCACGGCCGTGTCGGCGGTGAACAGCTACACCCTGCTGGACTTCTCCCGCGAGATCCTGGAGCAGGAGCCGGATCTGGTGGTGATCTATGCGGGGCACAACGAATACCTGGGTATCTTGGGGGTCGGATCGACCTTCTCCGCCGGCGGTCGCCGCCCCCTGGTGCTGTCGTTTCTGGCCTTGAAGAACGTGCGGATTCTCCAGCTCGGCCGACGGCTGCTCGGCGCTCTGCGACGCCAGCCCGAGACCCGGGATCGTCGAACGTTGATGGAGCGGGTCGTCGCCGAAGACCGGATCCCCTACGGCTCGAGCCTCTACCAGCGGGGCCTCGCCCAGTTTCGAGCCAATCTGCGTGCCCTGCTGGCGCGCTACCGGAAGGCCGGGGTTCCCACCTACCTCGGCACCGTAGTGTCCAACGAGCGGGACCGCCCACCCTTCATCAGCGGACACCGGCGAGGGGCCGACCTGGACGCTTGGCGCAGACACTTCGACGCCGGGGTGAGGGCGCTTCGAGCCGGGGATCCGGAGACCGCGCTCCGCGAGCTCGACGCGGCGGTGTCCGTGGACGATGTGAACGCAGACTCGCACTTCGGGCGCGGACGGGCGCTGGAAGCGCTGGAGCGTTATGGGGAGGCCCGCGCGGCCTATCTCGCGGCCAAGGATCGGGATGAGCTGCGCTTCCGCGCGCCGGAGGCGATCAATGACATCCTGCGGGAGGTGGCCGCCGAGCAGAGCGCCCGCGTGGTGGACACGGAGGCATCATTCCTTCGCGTGTCGGAGAACGGCCTCGTCGGGCGCGAGCTGATGCTCGAGCACCTCCACCCCAATTTGGAAGGCTATTTCGTGCTGGCGGACGCTTTTTACGACGCTCTGCACGCGGACGGTGTGGTCGGCTCCTGGGAAGAGTCGGTCCCCGAAGCCCAGGCGCGCCGTGAGCTCCCCGTCACCGAGGTGGACCGGCTCTACGGTGAATACCGCATTCGCGAGCTCACGGCCGGTTGGCCGTTCTCCAAGGGGACCGAGCCCTACGAGCCGACGACGACGGCGGATCCGGTGGACGCCATCGCCCAGGGCCTCTTCCGGGGCGACTACCCCTGGCCCGACGCCATGCGGCGCCTTCTGGACCACTACCGAGCCCACGGCGAGCTCGACAAGGCATCCAAGGTCGCCGCGCTTCTGGCCGACGCCTTCCCCTACCGGCGTCAGGACCAGATCACCGCCGCCGAGCTGTTGCAGAAGGCCGGACGCACGGATTTCCGACTCTATCTACATCGTGCCCGCGAACAAGAAGCGGCCACCCGCTGAGGTGGCCGCCCGAGCGAGCCACACCGTGAGGACGAAGATGACCCCTGACGAGCCCGCGACCACGGCCGGGCCCGACGCCCCTCCGCCGGCCCGGGACCGGCGTCGGATGTTCGCTCTGCTCACCATGCTGCTCCCGATCGCCCTGCTGGGATTGGTGGAGGGGGGGCTGCGGCTCGGAGGATTCGGTCATACCTATCCCCTCTTTCTCCCGGACCAGGACAACGGCTACCTGATCGTCAACCCCCAGGTCATCCGACGCTTTCTGGGCTCCTCGGCGGACGTTCCGAAGTTGGTGATCCGGCCGGTGCCGTTCGAGCGCGTCAAGCCGTCGGACACCTTCCGGATCTTCGTCCAGGGAGGCTCCACCGCCGCCGGCTACCCCTACGGCTACGGCGCCTCGCCCGCTGGGATGCTCCAGCAGCGGCTGCAAAGGACCTTCCCCCAGCGCCGGATCGAGGTCGTCACGACCGCGGTCGCGGCGATCAATTCCTACACGCTGCTCGACTTCGCCCCCGAGATCCTCGAGCAGGAACCGGACGCGGTGGTGATCTACGCCGGGCACAACGAGTACCTGGGGATCCTGGGGGTCGGCTCGAAGTTCTCGGTCGGCCGCCGCCGGCCGCTGGTGATGGCCTTTCTACAGCTCGAGAACGTGCGGATCCTGCAGCTCGGACAACGGCTGCTCGGCGCCGTGCGGCCGGAGGCCGAGCGCCAGCCCGCCCACACCCTGATGGCTCGCATCGCCGCCGAGGATCGGATCCCTTTGGGCTCGGAGCTCTACCGGCGGGGCCTCGCACAATTCCGCGCCAATCTGCGCGCGCTGCTACGGCGCTACCGGGAAGCGGGCGTACCCGTCTTCCTGGGGACCTTGGTGTCCAACGAGCGGGGCCTGCCGCCGTTTATCGGAGGTCACCGGGAGGGAGCTGACGTCCACACCTGGCAACGGCACCTCACCCTCGGCCACCGGATGCTCGGCACCGGCTATCCCGACAAGGCGCTGGAGCACTTCGACCGCGCGCTGGCGGTCGACGATCTCCATGCCGAGGGGCACTTCGCCCGCGGTCAGGCACTGGACGCTCTCAGCCGCTTTGAAGAAGCCCGGGAGGCGTACCTCGCCGCCAAAGACCGCGACGAGCTGCGCTTCCGCGCCCCGGAGGAGATCGATGCCATCCTCCGCCAGGTGGCTGAGGAGCAGGGCGCCCACGTGGTCGAGGTACGTGAAGCGTTCCGCCGCGAGTCTCCGAACGGCATCGTCGGCAACGAGCTGATGCTCGAGCACCTCCATCCCAACGTCGACGGCTACTTTCTGTTGGCCGACGCGTTCTACCGGGCGCTGCAAGAGCACGGAGCGATCGGCTCGTGGGCACGGGCGATCCCCCGCGAGCGGGCGCGCGAGGAGATCCCGCTCACCGAGGTGGACCGCCTCTACGGCGAGTACCGCATCGGCAAGCTGACCTCCGATTGGCCGTTCACCGAGCAGCCGCGGAGATACCGTCTGCCGGAGCCGGAGAACCCGGTCGAGAGGATCGCACGGGGGTTCTATCGGGGCACCTACCCGTGGCCCGAGGCCATGCGCCGGTTGCTCGACCACTACCGCGCCCACCACGAGTGGGCCAAGGCGGCCCAGGTAGCTGTGCTGTTGGCGGAGGCGTTTCCCTATCGCGAGGACGACCAGGCCACTGCCGCGGAGCTGTTGCGGCGTACCGATCAGCCGGGCGTCGAGGTGTATCTGAGCCGGGCACAGGCGCCGTCGCGAGTGTCTTCAGCCAAGGACTAGCGAAAGGGATTCTCGATTCTCACTCCATCGATGATCTGGCCATGCTGCAGATCTTCGGTCAGCAGGACTTGGCAGCCTGCGGTCGCGGCAGCTCGGACAATCAAGCCGTCCCAGAATGAAAAGGAGTGGAGGCGAGTGAGGTCGATGGCACTGAGAATCAGCTCGAGATCGATGCGGACCAGATCCATCTCACCCAACAGCTCCACCTTCCGCTTGGCAACCGCTGGATCGACTCCGAGCTTTCCAGTCGAGATGGAAAAAAACTCTTGCAGAACCTGTGTCGAAATCACACCGGTTCCAGAGCCCAGGGCTTCGGCAAGAAGGTCCTGAGCATGCTTCCGCTTGGGCCCCGCGTCGAGGTCATCCGCGTAGACGAGGATGTTCGTATCGAGAAAGCGCCGCACTACACACGACCCTCGTAAGCATCCTCCCTCGTCCAAGGCTTGCCGCCGGAATGTCCACCGTGGGTGCGCATCAGCTCGAGAAGCTCGGCCGCAACATCAGCGCCCTGACGCTGCCCGACCAGCGTCCGCAGTTGCTCACGCAACAGCTCCTGGAGGCTGGTCCCTCGGCGACGAGCCAGATCTCGAGCGCTCTCCAGAAGATCATCGTCCACTGCAATCGTCAGATTCATGCCCACAGCTTACGTGAACACGGAATCCGTGTCCACTCTATCCGCTGTCGCCAACTCCGGCACCTCCGTCCGCACCACGAAATCCGGTGGATCGTCCAGGACCTTCTTGACCGCACACTGGTCCATCGCCCGGACGATCGCGGCGCGGTACTTCTCCGGAAATCCCTCCGGCAACCGGAGATCCAGGTGGATCTTCGCCAGGCGCTTGGTCTCCGAATCTCGCTCGGTCTCCAGGCTCAGCTCCAGACCCTCTGTGTCGAGATTCCGGCTCTGGAGAAAACGCAGCGCGTAATACCCGGCACAGGTGCCCAGCGAAACGAGAAAGAGATCGAACGGCGCGGGCGCCGAGCCTTCTCCGCCGGCTTTCGGGAGCTGGTCGGTGCGAACGGTGAAACCGCGGAAGCCGGCGTCGACAGCGGCCCCTCCGGGAAACGTGATCTGCATCTTCATGATCGTCCTCCCTCCAGCGCTTGAGAGACACTGGCTGCCCGCAGGGTTCCCGTGCTCTACAATGGGTATCCGCAACCGTGAATCTTCTGGAGGAGATCCCCCATGGCGAAGAAAGGCCGCAGTCTGACCAAGGTGGTATGGCCCAGCCCGTCCTCCGGTCCCATGCCCCGGCATGTCGCCAAGATCGGCCGCAACGATCCCTGCCCCTGCGGCAGCGGCAAGAAGTACAAGGACTGCCACCAGAAGGACGGAGAGGCCTTTCTCAAGAAGCTCGCCCGGGCGGAGGAGAAACAGCACCGCAAGGACGTGCGCCAGAAGATGAAGGAGCAGGGCGTGCCCTGGTGGAAGCGCTGGCTGTTCATGCGCTGAGAGCGCACCTCCAGAAACGCATCTCACCAACACTGGCCACCAGGGCAGCCGGTTGCGGTGCGCTCAGGGCGTGGCGCAGGGCTCCGACGTCGTCAGAGTGCTCGGCGGGGCCGCGACACACCACCGCAACGGAGGCTCCGGGACGTGGGTACCGTGGGGAAGCGGTACGCGAACCACATCCGAGGTGATGGGATCCAGGTCCCAACCCGGAGCGAAGCTCGAGGTGCCTGGAACCGTGAGATCGGGCACGTCGTCTTGATCGGAATCGATCTGCACGGAGCTTGTATAGGTCACTCCGCCCGGCCCGGGCTCCGAGCGCCAAGGCTGGCCCTTCGACACGAGAGTCCGGCTGTCGATCAGGGGACCGGCCGTCTCTCCGGTCGCCACGTTGGTGAAGTTGAGCTGCGCCGAGACCGGAACGACGGCATCGAACTCTCCGCCCTCTCCACTCGGATCCAGCGTGATGGTGATGCTCCCCTGGGCTTGATCGCAGTAGAGGCGGACGAACATATCCCACTCCTCGCGGGACCTATCGGGACAGTCCACCGCGATCGGAGAGCTGCTCTGGAGACTCAGCGCCCGAATGACAAGCCGGGCGTTGGCCACACCCGACACGAACGTGGCGTCCGTCAACCGTTCGATCACCGTGTCCGTGTTGCCCAATACGCCGGTGGGATTCGTGGTGATGGGGTGACCGCGCAAGGGAATGTCCTTCTGGAACCAGTCGGACTCTCCATCACAGAAGAAACCCTGGGGGAAGGTAACCGAGAGGACAGAGCTTCCATCATCGGGCGTTGTCCAGAGATCGATGCCCCGGAGGACTTTGGCCGGGCCTGGACAGGACCCGCCACCGCCAGAGTAGAGCGCAGCCAGCGCCGCTTGGTCGTCCGACTCCGTCGTGGCTTGGCTGTTGCTGCAGAACGAGACCGAAGGAAACATGGTGGCACCCGAGACATTCGTATGCCCCAGACCCAGCCCGTGACCCACCTCGTGAACCGCCACGCCTTCCACGTAGATTTCCGACGAGCAACCCGAGCCGCCGGGGTCCTCGCCTTCCGAAGTCCAGGCGAAGCCATCGGAGTTGACCACGATATCGGCGTCATCGATACGGACCGTCCCGTCCCCGCGGTTGCTGAAGAACCCGGTGAACGTCGCTGCCAGACAGCTTCCGGTGCAGACGTTGAGCGGATCCCGGAAGTTGAGCATCGGGATGCCGTCTCCGAGGGTAAATCCCGCCATCGAGCCTGCGACAGCGTTCAACACGGTTCCAACGCAGGCACCATTCCAGGCTTGGGTGGAGAGCAAGGCGTTCACCGTCCGCGTGACCCCACCGTCTCCGTCGTTGATGCCGGGCAAACCCCGATTGTCCACGATATAGGTGGGAGGCGAGTCCCAGGTCCGGACCGGGCTCAGAAGCACGAAGGGCTCGGCCGTCCGGCGCAGCGCCGGCTCCTGGGAGGGATCCAGGATCTCCTCGCGCAGCTCGTCGAGCGGTTGGCGTAGAGGATGCAGCTCTCCGAGGCCCTGCGAGCCCGCGGGCTCTCCCACGGTGGGCATCGCGATCATGCGGCCCAGCGCATCGGGCTCCAGCCGATAGTGACCGTACTGGTAGCCGGTGACACGAAAAGCACCCGTGTCGGCGGAGAGAAACAGAAGAACCGACTCCCCCTCGGCGAGAACCGGAAAGCCGTCGGCCCAGATGGTGTACCCGTCCGCGGTGCCGCCCGCGGTCCGCACCGTGACCGAACGGCCGGCCTGACCCCGATGCACGCGGTCGACCGCCACCTCGGCCTCGGTGAAGATCAAGGTGTGCTCGGCGTTCCAGGAGGCCTCCACCCGGACGACCTTGCCCTCCAGAACCACGTCGGATGCGGTGGTGAGCTCACCGACCGACATGGGAAGGAAGGTCGAGCCCGAAGCCGGTAGCGAGGAGATCAGGGCGAGGACGATCCCGAGAGGAAGGATGGTACGAAGGGTCTTGCCGACCATGACATGCTCCTTTCTTGAAATTCACTGCAATTAAGAAGAATCTGGATAATTATACGAATAGCTCTCCGAGACCCTCCTCCGTCTCGCTGATGGAGATGCCGCTGGACGAGGTGGGGTGGGACGGGAGGCGGCTCACTTCCACCCTCACGCTCGGTGAGGGCGAAGCGTTGTCCTTCGAGGGGCGGATCGAGAGAGGTTGGAACGTGGGGAGCTTGATGCAGGAGGGCCGAGAGATCGGGATCTTCCTCCGGCCTCGAGCCAGAGGGAGATCAACGTCGACCCCGGGGCGGCCGCCCGGCCGCGGGGAATGGGATCTTCTTCTGAGCTTGTCACAACATATCTATTTCGAAGCACCACATATAGTGACGGGACTATTGCTGCGAACACTCTCTTTCGAGAGGTTCCCTGGGTCCCGGGGAGCTACAGAAAAGGAGCTGGACCATCGTCCTACAGAGCCCCCCTCCGAGCCTCTAGCCCACAACCCCCTCGGAACGCCACCCCCCTCATGACCCCCTTCATCCCCTCATGCCCACTTCCAATTCAAATCAAGGAGGCTGGATACCATGAAGTCGACTCTGAGAATCGCCTTCGCACTCACCTTCGTCACCTGTCTTCTAGGGTTGCCGAGCTGGCTCGTGACGAGCCCGCCGTCCGTCGATCCGACCGCCTTGGAGGAGGGCGCCGAGCAACCCGTCGGCTCCCTCGACGAGCTCGTCGCCCGCCGCTCCAACCTGGAGCTCGTCTTCCAGGACTGGCAGAGAGGATACGAATCCTTCGGCGGTGATCGCCAGGTGACCATCGGGCTGGGCTCGGCCCGCGGTCTGAGCACCGAGTCCACCGCGATGCAAGGCCGGGTTCACCTGGACCTGCTCTCGGGAACCCTCACCGCGGAAGTGGAGGGGTTGTACGGAGACGAGAGCCTCGACCTGTGGCTCGTCGACAACCGGGACGGACCCGGCCACAGCGTGCTTCCGGAGCACGGGGATCGCATGGCCCGCGTCGGGCGGTTCTCGGCGGGTGAAGGTGCTGCGACACTGTTCGCGGACCTCGGACCCCGCTTCTTCGACGACTTCGAGCTCGATCTCGTCGTCGCGTCGCGTCCGCCTGCCACCCCGGAGACCAGCCGCGCGCTGGTGGGGACGCGGCCCGTTTTCGAGAGGCTATACACCCGCGCCCGCCTCCAGCAGAAAGAGGTCGCTGCGCGCCAGGATGCCTTCCACCCGGCGAAGCTGCTGGGGTTCCTGTTCACCCCGCCGGTCGCCGAGGCCAACTCCACGCAGGTCCTCGTCTCTCACGGCCTGGTGGGTCAGTTGGTGGGAGACGGCGCCGACCTCTTCTTCCGTGGGGTCTTCGGCGGCAACGGCCGTACCTGCGGCACCTGCCATCCCGCCGAGAAGAACCAGGAAATCGGGCCCGGTTTCATCGACACGCTACCGTCGACCGATCTGCTCTTCATTGCCGAGTTTCCCGAGAGCGAGGGGGGCGTCCCCGATCTCGAGATCAACCAGCTTTTGCGGGATTTCGGCCTGATCCTCGAGAACGTCGACGGGAGGGAAGACCCCACGGTGAAGCTCGTCCTCCGCGGCGTCCCGCACTCGCTGTCCATGGCGACCTCGATCCTGTCCCCCGACCCTCCGGGTGTGACGCCGGTCGAGCGCACCGGCTGGAGTGGTGACGCTGCGGCCGGCGACGGCTCTCTCCGGATGTTCCCGGTGGGCGCGATCGCCCAGCACTTCACCACCGACCTCCGGCGCCGGGTGGGAGTGGATTTCGACCCTCCCACCGATGCCGAGCTGGACGCCATAGAAGCCTTCATGCTCGCGGTTGGGCGTCTCGACGACCTCGACCTCTCCAGCGTCCACCTGAGCGAGGCCAGCGCCGAAGCCGGGCGCCTTCTCTTTCTCGACGACAACGTCGCCAAGTGCAACACCTGCCACTTCAACGCCAGCGCCAATACCCCCACCGGCGTCAACCAGAGCTTCAACACCGGTGTGGAGGATCGTACCCACCCGGCCCGGGCGGTCCAGAGCTTCCCGTTCGACGGCGGATTCGGTCTGACTCCCACCGACTGCGACGGCGACGGGGTCGACGACTGCTTCGGCGACCGGACCTTCAACGTCGCACCGCTGGTGGAGGCGGCGGACACCGGCCCGTTCTTCCACAACAACGTGGTCGACACGCTGGAACAAGCGGTGGCCTTCTACACCACGGACGACTTCACCAACTCCCCGGCCGGCCAGAACACCGGTCCCATCGTGCTCAGCTCGCAGCAGATCGACGACCTCGCCGCCTTCCTGCGGGTGATCAACGCTGGGTTCAACCTGGAGATCAGCGCGCAGCGCAACGATGCCGCCATCACGTTGGAGAACAACTCACCGACCTCCGGCTGCGGCGGTGGCGGTGGCGGTGGCGGTTTCCCGACCTCGCTCGCCAGCAGCGGTCCCTCGTGCACCAGCAGTGGTGGAGGGACCATCAACGGCAACCGAGCCACCGTCGACGCGCTGATCGCCCTCTCCAACATCGAAGCGGCGGATGCGATCGAGGTGCTCAACGCCAGCAATGCCAATCCCTCCGCGGTAGCTCTAATCCAGAGCGGTATCTCCCAGAACATCCAGGCGCTCAACACCAACGGCTCCAACGAGCGCAGGAATCTGATGATCTCGGCGCTCGGCGACTTCGACGACGCCAAGGTCCTGCTGGGTACCGGGCTCGATTTCCTGATGGGCGAGGGCAATCTGCTCTTCTGAGCTCGAGCCTTCCGACGGATCGCCGCGATCCGACATGCGCGCCCCGGCTTTCGAGCCGGGGCTTCTTCTTGTCAGACCCAGCACCGCATCACGTCGTGGCCGGCCGGCCCGGGGCCTCCTGATCCTTGCGTACCTTCGCCTCCAGCGCGCTGTGTCGTACCAACGCCCTCAGCTCGTCAACATCGTGGGGATGCACGTCCTCGGGCCGCCGTTGACCGGGCGCCAGATCCAGAGTCGGGAACGCGACCTGTTTGCCATCCCAGTACAACCAGCTCTCTCGATCATGGGACCCTCCTTTCTTCTTGGATGGATATCTTCAGTTTCGAAGAGAAACAAGTATCGCATGCCCCTGCTGCTCTAGGCTCTCAACAGCCGACAGCGCTCTCCGGTGCGTCAGCACCCACTGAAATCCATCTCCTTGGCGCATATAAATTGCGGCGCTTCACGCTGCAACCCCTTTTCCTCTGAAGAATGAAAGGAGATGTCGATGATTCGCTCAGCATTCGCACGCTCGTCCCGGGGCGGCTCTGTCATGGCCGGCCCATTGCTCGCCCTTGTGCTGTCCGCTCCGCTCGTTGCTCAAGGTCTCGGAAGTCCCGGCCGCCTGCTGCAGGCCGAACCCGGTGTCGAACCGGAGCCCACCGAGCTCACCGGGACCCTCTCCGGCGTCGCCGTCGGGGACGAATCGTGCGAGATCGAGTCCGAGGCCGGGATCGTCGCGCTCTCGGGCACCCTGATCCAGGCCCTCGGAGAGAGCGGCTCCAACGTCACGGTGGTCGACCCGAACGGCGCCTACCAAATGACCCTCGCGGAGGGCACCTACCTGGTGGAAGCCAGCACCGCCGAAGGGCACAGCGCGGTGGTCCAGGTCGACATCCTGGCGGGCTCCTCGGTACATGTGAGCTTCACCTTCGACCCACGCGACGAGACTCTTCTGCCCTCGAGAGGCTCGATGCTTCTGGCCGACGGGGACCCCAATCCGGATACCGACCGCAACGGCATCGTCGACTTCGTCGACCGGAGCTACGTCCGGGACAACATGGGAGGCGACCCCGCGGACGTCGCGGCGGACATCACCGGCGATCTCGACGGCGATGGCGATATCGATCTGGTCGACCTCCAGATCGTCAGAGCGGCGTTTGGCCGTTCGGTGCTCCACCTGGCCAGCCACTACCAGGCCGAGGTCACCCCCGGGGGCAGCACGGCCACCCTCGGCAACGGCATCGCGACGGTGACGTCCGGCGAGGGGTATACCCTCGGACACCTGGAGCCGACCGAGGATCCGTCGGTCGCCCGATTCGTCATCGAGGAGGACCGCGGTACCGCCACCTCTCCGGAGCTGGGCGACTTCGAGTTCTTCGAGAATCCGGGAGATCCGAGCTACATCCTCCTCGATCTCGACACCGGTCGGGTGCTGGACGGACGCATGACGCTGAACCTGGAGGGCGGACCGTTCAACGGCACCTACCCGGTGGATTCGATCGTCGAAGACGGGATCGTGACCATGGACGGTGGTGGGTTCGAGCGCTACCAGCTCGTGCCGGTCGAGGGCACTCTGTCGAGCTTCCCGGGGCTCGGAACCGTGGCCTTCGCCATGTGCAAGAAGGAAAAGAAAAAGAAGAACAAGGCGTGTGCGACGGTGGCCAAGGCCTGCGGTGTGGAGTGCGCGGTCAACGCCACCTGTGCCAAGAACGGCAAGTGCGGTACGTGCTTCACCTCACGGGTCGGGTTCTACGATCGCAACGGCAGGCTGTGGATCACCAGTTGCAGTTGCTCCTGCGTATGAGGTGAGCCGAGTGATCCAGGACGGGTGCGGCGGGCTCGCGAGGCTCCGTGCGCGAGGCCCCCGCACCCTTGGTCTTCGAGGTGGAGTACCTCCACTTCATTCCAGGGGGCCCCACCAGAGGGAACCGTCGCAGCCGAGGAAGGCTCGGCCTCTTCAGGGATGGAGACGCCGGTTCCGGCAGCGCTCGATCCAGCCCCGGAGCAGCGGCGAGGTCCCGTACATCGGGAAAGCGTCGACGAGACGTAAGACGGCGTCTGCGAGCTCTCCCTCTGGATCGCGCTCGATGTGTCGCAGCAAGGGGAGCCAGTCGTCGAGGTCGCCCCGGTCGAGCAGGTCGTGGATCGCCGCCAGCGGCATCTTGTCGATCGGGGTGCCCGGCGGGATGTCGAGATGTCGGTGGATCACGGCGTCTCCCCGGCGGCACCCCCTTCGGCCGCCCGTTCGAGAACCCGCATCGCCGTCCGCTTGCAGACGTCGGCCACAGCATCCCAGCTCTGCCAGCGACGGTCGAGCCGACGGTAGTAACGGAGATCGACCCGATCCAAATCGCCTGGCAGCGGCTTGGTGAGCTGCTTGGCCACCTGGGTGGCGATCCGACGGCCGCCGGATCCCCGCTGATCGGCGTAGTAATCGGCCAACGACAGGACGAAGCGCTGTCGCAAGTCGGTGACGACGTGGTCGTCGTCGAAGGACACGCGATGGTCGGCGTGGTGCGCCGCTGCCGATCCACCGACCAGCACGGCATCAGGCACGAGCTCCTGGAGCCGCGCGGCCGCTGAGGATCGAGCGTCGCGCACCCCCGTCGTAGGCGGTGGTCAGAAAGATGCGATCCCCCCAGACCACCGGCGAGGAGTTGCCCCGCCCCGAAACCGGCGTCTTCCACAGAGCGTCCTCGGTGCCCGACCAGCGGAGCGCATAGCCCGCGGTCTCATTCGCTACGTACCCCTGGCCGGAAGGCCCTTGCCAGCGGGGCCAGTAGCGCTGCGCCGGCCCGTCGGACGCGATCAGCGCGACGGACGCCTCCGCCTCCCCATCGCCCGCGGTGCAAGGGCTGGGCAGGAGGAAGGGACCGACGAGAAGCACCACCAGGGCAGCGAGGAGAGTAGAGCGAAGAGAGATGCGGTGCGGTGCGGGCTTGCGAGTCAAGGGTCACCTCCGGAGATCGTGGATGGCGCCGCGGATCCGGCGCAGAGCGAGCTTCTGAGCATGGTACTACGGATGTAGGTGTCGAGGTTTCGGATAGAATCGAAGCAGCTCCGCTAGGTCTCGTCCTGCAGGAAGTCCCAAGGCCTCTCAGCCTTCTGCCATCTCGCGTACTCCATGGGCAACCACATGCCAGTCTCTCAGCAGCTCTTCCTACCATTTGACGCACCCGAGCAGTTGCTGAGCCCGGACGAGCTCTTCCAGCGCGAGGACACTGCGTTACTCCTTCGCAGCGAGGAAGATCCTCGGATCGAGTGGAAGTCTGCTCGCTATCAGGCACGTGCTCTTGGTGACTATTTTTCCATGTGGGCGAACACACCTCCCGACGGAGGATTGCTGGTCGTTGGCTTGGAAGCCAACGGCACGGTGACGGGCTGCGCCCGGTTACCTCAGAACAAAACCAACGATCTCGAGAGAGCGGGGGATATCTATTGTCCCGACGCTCGATACGACACGAAGAGGCTAGCCGTCCAGAACGCCGAAGACCGGCCCGACTATCTCCTGCTCTTCCGCGTCTTCTATCGGCGGGACAAGGTGGTCAAGACCACCAAGGGAGAGGCGTTCACCCGCCGAGGCAGCTCCAAACGGCAATTGACCGACGAGGAAATCCGCGAGCTGTCCATCGACAAAGGTCAGCTCGACATCGAGCAAGAGCCGGCGCCCTTCAGATATCCCGCAGACTTCGACATGGGGCTCGTGAGCACGTTTTGTGACGCCTTTCGAGTATCGAGGGCCCTTGCGAACGGACGTTCGGAAGAGGAGATTCTCGAGCTTCGGCATCTGGGCAAGCGGTCTTTGGAAGGCTTCACTCCCAATGTCGCGGGTGCGCTGCTCTTCGCCAGAGATCCCAGAAGCCACTTCCCTGGCTGCCGTATGCGCTTCATTCGCTTCGAGGGAGAGCACGAAGGCGTTGGAGACCGCTTCAATGTCATCAAAGACATCTGGATCGAGGGGTCGGTACCGCGTCAACTCGAGGAAGCCGAGCGCATCGTGGACAACCAGCTCCGAGACTTCTCGCGCCTAGGCCCCGACGGGAAGTTCTACACTGCTCCGGAGTATCCGCGCGATGCGTGGTACGAAGCCCTGGTCAACGCCTGCGTGCATCGATCCTACGGCCTTCGCCACATGCACATCACCATCAAGATGTTCGATGATCGATTGGAGGTCGAGAGCCCTGGTGGTTTTCCGCCACTGGTGACACCAGACAATATTTATGAGACCCAACACTCCAGGAATCCCCACTTGATGGACGCAATGTACTATCTGCAGTTCGTGAGAATCGCCAACGAAGGCACTCGCAGAATGAAGTTTCTCATGCAGGAGATGGGCCTCCCGAACCCCGAGTTCAAGCAGCGACAAACGAATCATTCCTCTGTGTTGGTCACTTTGAGAAACGATGCCAAGCATCGAAAAGTCTGGATCGACTCCGATGCCGCCGCCATTGTCGGAGAGGCGATCTTCGAGAGCCTCTCGCAAGAGGAGAGACGGATCATCAACTGGGTCGCGGAAAACGGCAAGATCAACGTGAGCCAGGCTCAAAGGCTCGTATCTCGCTCTTGGCACTATGCGAGAAAGGTCCTTGTGAAACTCGCCGACCGGGGGCTCCTCGAGCATGTGTTTCGCAAGGGCATCGACAGGGACACGAAGGCTCACTTCATGCTGGCCAACGGCTCTCGAGACAGTTCCGGAAAGGAAGCTCTTTGAAGACAATGACCCCTGTGCAGAGCTCAGCAGCTCGTCGATCTGCCGACCGCCCTACTCACAGCGCTCCTGCTAACCGTGTATGGCCTTGCCGTGTGGCCCTCTCCCGCCACCGCCCAGCCCCGTGAAGGCTCACTGTTTCAGAAGATCGACCTGGTCCGGGCCGTGGAGTCCTCGTCGCCCGGGTCGCTCGACCTGTTCCGTCCGATGACCCCGGCTAACGCCGGCAAAGCCCCGGGAAGCGAGCCCACTCCCGTGACGCTCGATTTTCTGCTCTTGGGCTCCTCCTCCGAGAGCTCCGGGCCCTCCGTTCCGGACGAGCCGACGCTCGCCGACTTCACTCTCGACGAGGTACTGCGCGAGATCGACTTCGGCCAGGTGCTGCAGGACCGGCGCGGAGCCCCCCTCGAACGCATCGAGCATCAGTTTCGGATGAAGAACGGAGGCTCGGTCCAGCAGACCTACGACCCGCAGTGCAACAGCGATCACCAGCGGTTGCCCGGCTCGCAGTGAGACCTCGGCCCTCCCGCGTCTGACCCTCCGATCCCGGCTGTTTTTCCCGAGCACGCGGCAGGCGTGCTGTCCCGCCTTCGCACCCGGGTGCCACTATCTTTTTTACGGACCAAAAACTGTAGGACGTAGTTTCTTTTTCCCATGGAGGCTGGAACTGTGAAACCACCACTCCGTAGAGTGACCTTTTTCACCGCTCTCGTCGTCCTTCTGGGTGCTCCGCCCCTGCTCTTCCTGGATGCAGGCACCGGCGACACCCGAACGATCGACCCGCAAGCCGAAGCTCCCATCCGCACCCTCCGGGACCTGGTTGCCCAGCGCTCGAACCTGGAAGCCGTCTACCAAGGCTGGCAGGAGCGCTACGAAGCCGCAGGGGGAGACCGCAACGTCACCATCGGTCTGGGCTCACCCCGCGGGCTGGGCACCGAGCCGTCCACCCCGATGCGGGGCCGGCTGGAGGTCGACCTGATCCGGGGCCGGCTCAGCGCCCGCATCCAGGGGCTCTACGGAGCCGAGGCCCTCGATCTCTGGCTGGTGGACAACCAGCCGGGGCCCGGGCGAAGCATGCTGCCCGAAAAAGGCGACCGCATGGCCCATCTCGGCCGCGTTGCCGCCGGCGACGGCCTCGCCGAGCTGCGGGTGAGCCTCGGACCCCGCTTCTTCGATAGCTTCGAGCTGGATCTGGTCGTGGCCTCCCGAGCGGGAGAGACGCCGGTCACCAGCCGCGTCCTGATGGGTACCCGGCCGTTCTTCGAGCGTCTCTACACGAAGACCCGGATCGAGACCCGGCACGCCGTGGCTCGTGGCGGCCTGCTCGACCCGGCGTCGCTGCTGTCGATCTTCAGCCCGCCGGCGGCCGAGGCCAACTCGACCCAGGTGCTCATCTCCCACGGGCTCGTCGGCCAGCAGGTCGGCGATGGCGCCGATCTCTTCTTCCGCGGCACTTTCGACGGCAACGGCCGTACCTGCGGCACCTGTCATCCGCCCGAGAAAAACCAGGAGATCGGACCCGACTTCATCGCAACGTTGCCCTCCACCGATCCCCTCTTCGTCGCCGAGTTTTCCAAGAACCAGGGAGGGGTCGCCGGTCTGGAGCGTCCCGCCCTGATGCGTGGCTTCGGTCTGATCCTGGAGAACATCGACGGCGCCGAGGATCCGACGGTCAAATTCACCATGCGCGGGGTGCCTCACTCGCTGTCGCTGGTGACCTCGATCCTGTCGCCGGACGGCCCCGGCATCGAGCCGGTGGAGCGCACCGGCTGGAGCGGTGACGGTGCCCCCATGGGCGGCGCGCTACGCTTCTTCCCCGCCGGTGCGGTGTTCCAGCACTTCACCAAGGACCTCCGCCGCCGGGAGGGCCGGGACTTCACCGCACCGACCGAGGCCGAGCTCGACGCCATGGAGGCCTTCATGCTCGCGGTCGGACGACTCAACGATCTGGATCTTCCCAACGTCAGCCTGACCGACGCGGGAGCCGACAACGGACGCCTCCTCTTTCTCGATGGCAACGCCGGCAAGTGCAACAACTGCCACTTCAACGCCGGCTCCAACATTGCGCCGGGATTCAACCTCAACTTCAACACCGGGGTCGAGGACCGTGTGCATCCGGCCCGCGCGGTGGAGAGTTTCCCCAATGATGGGGGTCTCGGGCTGACCCCCGCCGACTGCGACGGGGACAACGTCGATGATTGCTTCGGCGACCGGACCTTCAACACCACGCCCCTGGTCGAGGCCGCAGACACTGGCCCCTTCTTCCACAACAATGTGATCGACACCCTCGAAGGCGCGGTCACGTTCTACACCAGCGCCGAGTTCACAAACTCGCCCAGCGGCCAGTTCCTCGGGCCCATCGTGCTGAGCAAACAGCAGATCGACGACATCGCGGCGTTTTTGCGGGTGATCAACGCCGGATTCAACCTGGACATCAGCGCCCAGCGCAACGACGCCGCGATCTCACTCGAGAACAGCTCACCGTTGCCCGGTGGCTGTGGAGGGGGCGGTGAAGAAACCTCCTTCTCGAGCCTGTGCACCAGCGGCGGCGGGACCAACGGCAATCGTGCGACGGTCGACGCGTTGATCGCCCTGTCGAACATCGAAGCGGCGGACGCGGTGGAGGTTCTCACCGCCAGCGGTGCCAACCCCTCCGCGGTGAGCCTCATCCAGAGCGGCATCGACAAGAACGTCCAGGCCCTCAACACCCAGGGCTCAAACGCGCGACGGGATCTGATGATCGCCGCCGTCCAGGACTTCCGGGACGCCAAGGCCCTCCTGGGTACCGGTCTCGACTTCTTGATGGGCGAGGGCAACCTGCTGTTCTAGCCGGATCCCGGCAGAGCCCCCTCGGGCTCGGCTGGTCCGCGCCATGCTTCAAGCCCCGGCCTTTAGGCCGGGGCTCCTTTGTTTGCCGTTCCCTCGGATGCCGCTGGTATGCTCCCACTCCATGAGCGATCCGAGCCCCGCAGGCACTGGCGCACCGGCCGTCGAGCCGAGCGCTCCTCCGGTCTACGACACCCGCTTGGCCGGCCACCCGGTCGGGCTACTGGTCCTGTTCTTCACCGAGCTGTGGGAGCGCTTCAGCTACTACGGGATGCGCGGCATCCTGATCCTCTATCTGGTTGCGACGGTCCAGGACGGCGGGCTCGGGGTCGACGTCGCCACCGCCGGCGCCATCTACGGTCTCTACACCTCGATGGTCTATCTCACCGGGCTGCCCGGAGGCTGGCTTGCCGACCGAGTGCTGGGGCAGCGGCGGGCCGTGCTCTTCGGGGGTATCCTGATTGCCGCCGGGCACTTCACCCTGGCCCTGCAGTCACTGGTCACCTTCTACACCGGCCTGGCACTGATCGTGGCGGGCACCGGGCTGCTCAAGCCCAACATCAGCGCCATGGTGGGTCAGATGTACGCCCCCGACGACGATCGCCGGGACGCCGGGTTCACATTCTTCTACATGGGCATCAACTTCGGTGCCCTGCTCGGTCCCCTGGCGTGCGGCTATCTGGGAGAGAAGATCGAGTGGCACTACGGCTTCGGTGCCGCGGGTGTCGGCATGGTGCTGGGTCTGATCATCTACACGCTCTTCGGCCGGGTTCTGGGGCATGCCGGGCTCGCCCCCGCGCGCACCGAAGACCCGGAGGACATCCGACGTACCCGGAAGACGATGTTCCTCGGCGGTGGCGCGATCGGGGTGGCGGCGTTGGCCGTCGTCTCTCTCGTCGCCGGCGGGGTCGTGTCCCTGGTGGCGGTGGTGCAGTCTTTCGGTCTCGTGCTGCTGCTGGTCTCGGTGGCGTTTTTCGTCTCGCTGTTTTCCCAGAGCTGGACCCGAGATCAACGCAACCGCCTGATCGTCATCGTCGTGCTCTTTCTTGCGGCAACGATCTTCTGGGGCGGCTACGAGCAGGCCGGCTCGTCGCTCACCCTGTTCGCCAAGGATTTCACCAATCGGATGTGGGGCGGGGAGGAGTTTCCGGCGTCGTGGTTTCAGAGCGTGCCCGCCTTCTACGTCCTGGTGCTTTCCATCGTGTTTACCATCCTGTGGACGGTGCTGGGGCGCCGACAGCCGTCGAGCGTCGCGAAGTTCGCTTTGGGGCTGCTGTTTCTCGGCGCCGGCTTCGGGGTGATGATCCTGGCGGCGATCCGGGTCGCCCACGGTGAAATGGTCGGACCGGGCTGGCTGCTGGTCACCTACCTGCTCCACGTGATCGGTGAGATGTGTCTCTCCCCGATCGGTCTCAGCGCGGTGACCAAGCTGGCACCGAAGCGGGTGACCAGCACCATGATGGGCGTCTGGTTTCTCGCTTCCTCCATCGGCAGCCTGATCGCCGGCTTGGCGGCGGGTTTCTACGAGTCCCTCCCTCTGCCCTGGCTGTTCGGCTCCTCGGCCGCCGTGGCTATCGCCGCGGGTCTTGTCCTGGGCGTCTCGGTGCCGTGGATCCGGAAGCTGATGGGCAACGTGCACTGAGCCCACGTTCGATCGCAACCTGCGGCCCTCCCAAGGGGCTGCAAAATCGGCCGTCCCACTTCGAAGGTATTGTGACACCCCTGGTTATAACCAAGTAACTACTTTCACTTCTTACCTTGGAGGCTGGACAGTGAGAAAATCTCTACGCTACTGGACCCTCTTCGTCGCTCTCGTCTTCCTGCTGGGCGTACCGTCGCTGCTCCTGCTGGACTCGGACACCGGGGACCCCCAGGCCGCCCTGCCAGATTCCGAAGCCCCCATCCACTCCCTCAAGGACCTGGTCGCACAACGCTCGAACCTGGAAGCCGTCTATCGAGGCTGGCAGGAGCGCTACGAGGCCGCGGGCGGCGACCGCAACGTCACGATCGGTCTGGGCTCGGCCCGCGGTATGAGCACCCAACCCGCCACCTCGATGCGGGGCCGGCTCGAGGTCGATCTGATCCACGGCGAGCTCACCGCCCGAATCCAGGGTCTCTACGGCGATGAAGCCCTCGATCTCTGGCTGGTCGACAACCAGCCGGGACCCGGCCGGAGCGTTCTTCCCGAGGACGGCGACCGCCTGGCGCACATCGGCCGGATCTCCGCGACCGACGGCGTGGCGGAGCTCACCAAGACCCTGGGACCGCGCTTCTTCGATACCTTCGAGCTTGATCTCGTCGTCGCTTCCCGCGCCGGAGAGACCCCTGTCACCAGCCGCGTGCTGATGGGCACCCGTCCCTTCTTCGAGCGCCTTTACACCAAGACCCGAATTGAAACTCGGCAAGCTGTAGCGCAAAGAGGTCTGCTCCGCCCGTCCGCGTTGCTCTCGATCTTCGGCCCACCGGTCGCCGAGGCGGACTCGACGCAGGTTCTCGTCTCTCACGGGCTCGTGGGTCAGCAGGTCGGTGACGGAGCCGATCTGTTCTTCCGCGGCACCTTCGGTGGCAACGGCCGGACCTGCGGCACCTGCCATCCGCCGGAGAAGAACCAGGAGATCGGTCCCGACTTCATCGCCACGCTGCCCTCGACCGACCCTCTGTTCGTCGCCGAGTTTTCCACGAGCCAGGGCGGGGTCCCCGGCCTGGAGCGACCCGCCCTGATGCGCGGCTTCGGTCTGATCCTGGAGAACATCGACGGTGCCGAGGACCCCACGGTCAAGCTCACCATGCGCGGGGTGCCCCACTCCTTGTCGCTCGCTACCTCGATACTCTCGCCGGACAGCCCTGGGGTCGAGCCGGTCGAGCGCACCGGTTGGAGCGGAGACGGCGCTCCGATGGGCGGTGCTCTGCGCTTCTTCCCCGCCGGTGCGGTGTTCCAGCACTTCACCAAGGATCTTCGCCGCCAGGAGGGCCTCGACTTCACGGCGCCCACCGAAACCGAGCTCGACTCCATGGAGGCCTTCATGCTTTCCGTCGGACGTCTCAACGAGCTTGATCTTCCCAACGTCAGCCTGTCGGATGCAGGCGCCGAATCAGGCCGCTTGCTCTTCCTCGACAACAACGCCGGCAAGTGCAACAACTGCCACTTCAACGCCGGAGGCAACATCGCGCCGGGGACCAACAACAACTTCGACACCGGCGTCGAGGATCGAGTCCACCCCGCCCGAGCGGTCGAAGATTTCCCCCATGACGGCGGTCTCGGGCTGACTCCCAACGACTGTGACGGGGACGGCTTCGACGATTGCTTCGGCGACCGGACTTTCAACACCGCTCCGCTGGTCGAGGCGGCGGACACCGGCCCGTTCTTCCACAACAACGTCATCAGCCTTCTCGAGGACGCGATCAGGTTCTACACCACCGCCGCGTTCGCAAAGTCCCCCAGCGGTCAGTTCCTCGGACCCATCGTCCTCAACCAGCAGGAGATCGTCGACATCGCGGCCTTCCTGCGCGTGATCAATGCCGCCTTCAATCTCGACATCAGCGACCAGCGCAACAGCGCGGCCATCTTGCTGGAGAACAGCTCGCCGCAAGGCGGTTGTGGAGGGGGAGGTGGTGGTCCGGTCGCCTTCGCGATTGTTTGCACCAACGGCAGTGGTGGGGGGACCAACGGCAACCGGGCGACCGTCGATGCCCTGATCGCGCTGTCGAACATCGAAGCCGCCGATGCGGTCGAGGTCCTCAACACCAGCAACGCCAACCCCAGCGCCGTGCGCCTGATCCAGAGCGGCATCGGCAGGAACACCCAGGCACTCAGCGCCCTCGGCTCGAACACCCGCAGGGATCTGATGATCGACGCACGCCAGGACTTCCGGGACGCCAAGGCCCTCCTGGGCACCGGTCTCGACTTCCTGATGGGCGAGGGGAACCTGCTGTTCTAGCCGGATTTCGCCAAGGCCCCCACAGGGATACCCCGCGGGCCCCGTAGACCCCGAGAGCCCCGGCTTCCGAGCCGGGGCTCTTCGTTCGTCGGGCGCTTCCTTCGTCGAACCGCAGGCGGTCAACCCCGAGGCTCAGATACACTCCTCCCCACCCGACAGAGGACCACACAAGGAGCCTGCCATGCCCACCTCGACCCCGAGGCCACCCCAGGTCGTCTTCCGTGCACTCGCCTTCTCGACCCTCACCCTCCTCGCCCTGCCCCTCGGGGCCCACGGCCCCGGACCCGCCGGCCCCGGCCTCACCTTCGCCGTCGCGACCCCCGACGGCGCGGAAGCCCTCGACGGCCGGGTGATCCTGTTGATCTCCCCGCAGGGCGATCCGGAGAAGGACGAGCCCGAGCCCCGGTTCCAGGTGCGCTCCGGAGTCAACGCGATCCAGCTTTTTGGCGTGGACGTGGACGGTCTCGCACCCGGCGAGGCAGCGGTTATCGACGACGACGTCTTCGGCTACCCTCACGACTCCCTCGCCAATCTACCCGCCGGCGAGTACTGGGTGCAGGCGGTGCTCCACCGGTACGAGACCTTCCGCCGCGCCGACGGCCACACGGTGAAGCTGCCCATGGACCGGGGCGAGGGCCAGCACTGGAACCGCGCTCCCGGCAACCTCTACAGCACACCGATGAAGATGACCCTGGACCCCACGGCTCCGCGCCGCGTCGAGATCCTGCTGGATCAGATCATCCCGCCCATCGAGCCCCCGGAGGACACCGAGTGGGTCAAACACATCCGGATCCGCAGCGAGCTGCTGTCCGACTTCTGGGGCCGTGACATGCATCTCGGTGCCCACGTGCTGCTACCGGCGGGCTTCGACCAGCACCCGGAGGCGCACTACCCGCTGATGATCTTCCACGGTCATTTCCCGGCGAACTTCGGCGGCTTCCGCACCACGCCACCGGATCCGGACCTCGAATGCGAATACAGCGAGCGCTTTCACGTCGACTGCTACAACCGCATCGTCCAGCAGGAAGCCTACGACTTCTACCGCCGGTGGATCGGCCCGGACTTCCCGCGTTTCCTGATCGTCGAGATCCAGCACGCCAACCCCTATTACGACGATTCCTACGCGGTCAACTCGGCCAACCTGGGACCCTACGGTGACGCCATCACCCGCGAGCTGGTCCCCTACATCGAGAGCAAGTTTCGCGGCATCGGCGAGGGCTGGGCGCGTTTCCTCTACGGTGGCTCGACCGGCGGCTGGGAGGCGCTGGCGGTGCAGGTCTTCTACCCCGACGACTACAACGGCTGCTTCGCGGCCTGCCCGGATCCCATCGACTTCCGTGCCTACACCCAGGTGAACATCTACGACGACGCCAACGCCTACTACGACGAGGGGCCCTTTCGCCTGGTGGCACGCCCCGGACACCGGGACTACCTGGGCCGGGTGAATCTGACGCTGGAGGACTACAACCACCTGGAGCTGGTGCTGGGCACCAAGAGCCGCTCCGGCGATCAGTACGACATCTGGGAGGCCGTGTACTCGCCGGTGGGAGCGGACGGCTATCCGCAGCGGCTATGGGACAAGCGCACCGGGAAGATCGATCCCGAGGTCGCCGCGCACTGGCGCGAGCACTACGACCTGCGGCACATCCTCGAGCGGGACTGGGCGACCCTGGGACCGAAGCTCGAGGGCAAGATCCACGTCTACTGCGGGGACATGGACAACTACTACCTCAACAACGCCGTCTATCTGATGGAGGACTTTCTCGAGAGCACGAAGGAGCCGTACTACGGGGGCGAGGTGGACTACGGCGACCGCGCCGAGCACTGCTGGAACGGCGACCACGACCACCCCAACCACCTCTCTCGGCTGCGCTACAACTGGATGTACCTGCCCAGGATCCTGCAGCGCATCGAAGAGTCGGCCCCCGAGGGCGCGGATCTGACGAGCTGGCGGTATCGGGTGGACGCTCCGGCGCCGTAATCAACGCGATGTATTGCTCGACGCCTCCGACCTAGATTACGCTGGAGCGAACTGACGTTGTTCCGAGCTTTCGACAAGGAGACCTCTCATGAAGAAAAGCCCCCGCAAGCTCCACCTGCACCGCGAGACCCTCCACCGGCTCCAGTCGCCCGAGCTCTCGCGGGTCCGAGCAGGAACGGGCATTGCCACCGTCGTCTGTCCGACCGTCAACAACACCTGCGACTTCACTTGTGACCTGTGTGTGACAGGCAACTGCTCCTGAGGCGCAACGCCCCCGGAGGGAAGTGCTCCTTCCGGGGGGTCTTCGGACTCGGATCGCTCGCCTACTCGGCTCCGGAATGATGAAGCCGTCTTTGTGCTTGAAGGCCTCGCGGGCGACCTTCTTGGGTCGAACCTTCCCCTGGCAGTATTGGCAGTGGTAGCCGTACATGGACTTACCCTTCTCCGACCCGGCGGAGGCTCCCACTCAAAACTGCATGCTCGACGTCTCGTATGTCCAGAAAGTCCTCGGAATTATAGGGATGGAGGTTCCCGCCGCCGGGCTACCGCCCGGATCACCGGCACGGCCAGCACCAAGGTGATCGCCCCCGCGACCGTCAGCAGCACGCCCTCCTCCGGCACCGGACGGCCGAGCACCCGGGCGCCCGCCCGCACCAGGTTGGTCACCCCCAGCAGCACGGTCACCGCCACCACCGCGGCCAGCACGGCGTTGGCGAGAGGACCGTTGAGCGCCTCGTTCCCCATGCGCCGCCGGTCGTTGACCGCCAGCGCCAGGTAGACCGCCACCAGCGGCAGGAGCACGCCGTTGAGGGCCTGGGCGAGAACGATCGCTGGGATCGGAGCCACCTCGGCCACGCCGAACCCCACGCCCACCGCCACCACTCCGCTCCACACCGCGCGGAAACGTAGCGAACGGTCGCCCCACCGCAGATCCTCTCCGGGCTTCCCCGGGACTCTGAGAGAGCCGTCGGCGAAGACGCTGCGGGCGGTGATCGCCGCCGCCAGCGGTGCGGTGATCGCCGAGGAGAGCCCCGCCGCGAAAAGACCGGCGGCGAACAGACCGCGCGCCCACGGCCCCAGCCGCGAAGCCAGCACCGCCGACAGCGCCTCGAAGGAGAAGTCCCCGGCCACTGCCGTGCCCACCACCAGCACGCCCATCGAGATCAGGCCGCCCAGCACGACCGCTACCGCGAGGCCGAAGCGTACGTCCGACAGCTTCTCTCCTGCTGCGAGCCCGGAGCCCAGAAAGAGGTTGTAGGGCACCACCGTGGTGCCGACGAGGCCGAGAATCAACAGCCCGGAGCCGGACGGCGTGGCGGGCAGGAAGGCACCGCGGGCGAGCTCGCCCAGGTCCGGTGCCAGCCGCACCGCGGTCACCAGGAAGGCCGCTCCCATCACCGCCACCAGCAGTGACAGCCAGCGCGCCACTTGCCGCGGGGTGCCCAGGGCGAGGATCGCCACCGCCAGCGCGCCACAGGCGAGGGTCAGTGCCCGGGGCGGCAGCGGGATCGCCAACGCTGCCCCGGCCACGCCGCCGAGAATGTTTCCCGCTTCGTAGGCGGCGCAGCCCAGCACCACCGCCCCGAGCACCACGAGCAGCACCAGCACGCCGCCGGCTCCGCCTTGGGAATCGTCCCGCAACGCCCGCCCCAGGTTGTCGCCGGAGGCCACTGTCAGCCGGGCCGCCGCCTCCTGGAGCACCAGCGTCGCGACGGTGGAAAAGACCAGAGCCCACAGCAGAGCGAGCCCGAAGCCCGCCCCGGCCTTGGCGGCGGTGGTGACGGTGCCGGGACCGATGAAGGCGGCGGCGATGACCGACCACAGCAGGATGGAGAGAAGGCGGTTCACGCGGTCTCCTCGAGGATCTCTCCGGAAGGCGTCCCCCACCCTCCTCCGCCCGGGGTCTCCAGCACCAGCCGGTCGCCGGCCTCGATCTCGCAGCCGTCCACCGAGCCCAGGGTCACCAACTCGCCGGAGGCACGCACCACCTGCTGAGCGCCGGGGGCTCCTGCCTCTCCCCCTGCGAGACCGGGCGGCCCGGCGGTCCGATGCTGGCTGACCACCGACAGCGAGACAGGCTCGAGAAAGGTGATTTCCCGCACCGCGCCGTCACCGCCGCGAAACCGCCCGGCACCACCGGAGCCGCGGCGGATCCGGAAGGACTCCAACCGCACCGGGTAGCGGTGCTCCAGGACCTCGGGATCGGTGATACGGGTGTTGGTCATGTGGGTGTGCACCGCGTCGGCCCCTTGGAACCCCGGTCCGGCGCCGGCGCCTCCGCACACCGTTTCGTAGTAGCCGAAACGCCGGTTGCCGAACAGCACGTTGTTCATCGTCCCCTGGCTGGCGGCGACCAGCTTCAGCGCTTCGAGCAGCAGCCCCACGAGCCGCTGGCTGGTCTCGACGTTACCGCCCACCACCGCCGGCGCCCGCTCCGGATCGTCGGGAAATCCGGGATTGAGCAGGCTCCCCGGAGGCAGGTGGATCTCCACCGGTGCCAGCAGCCCCTCGTTGAGCGGCAGCGGCTCGTCGAGCAGCAGACGGAGGACGTAGAGCACCACGCTGCGGCCCACCGCCGGTGGCGCGTTGAGGTTGCCGGGGTGCACCGGACCGGTGCCGGTGAAGTCGACTCGCGCCCGGTGGCGGCCGGTCTCCGGATCCCGACCCACCGCGATCTCCACCGCCAGCGGCGATCCGTCGTCGAGGGCGTGCCGGGCGCGGTAAGTGCCCTCTCCGAGGCGCTCGAGGGCCGCCGTCAGCCGCCGCTCCGCCAGGTCTTCGAGAGCCGTCATATAGCGCTCCACCGTCTCGCGGCCGTGCCGGCGGGCCAGATCCCGGAGCCCTGTCGCCCCGCGGTGATTCGCCGCCAAAGCGGCGGCCAGGTCCGCCAGGTTCTCCTCCACCGCGCGCGAGGGCCACAGAGCCTTCTCCAACTGACTCCGCATCTCCTCCCACTGCGGCTCGCCCCGGCGGACCAGCTTCCAGGGCGGGATCACCACGCCCTCCTCCGCCAGCGAGCGTGCCTCCGGCGGCATCGAGCCGGGGCGGCGGCCGCCGATCTCGGCGTGATGGGCGCGGTTGGCCACGTAGCCCAGAAGCCTCTCCTCCACGTAGACCGGCGTCACCAGGGTGACGTCCGGCAGATGCGAGCCGCCAAAGGCCGGATGGTTGGTCACCGCCACGTCGCCGGGCTCGAAGCCCACCACCCGCGCAACTTCCCGTACACACAGACCGAGGGCGCCAAGATGCACCGGAATGTGGGGCGCGTTGACCACCAGATGGCCCCGCGAGTCGAGCACGGCACAGGAGAAATCGAGCCGCTCCTTGACATTGGTGGAAACGGCGGTGCGGCGCAGCATCTCACCCATCTCGCGGGCGATGGCACCGAAGCGGCTGGCGAACAGCTCCAACGCCACCGCGTCGACACCGCGGGCGGCGTCTTCGGAGTGGAGATCGCGGGGAGACATTCGCCCGAGTGTATCGGCTTGTGAGATCCGAAAGCCCGCATCGCTCCGTCGAACGAGCGAAGAAAGAGCGGAAAAGCTCCACGGAGAAGCTCCCGGCTCCGTCTCGGCTCCATTTCGAGACAGCAAGGTGAGGGAATCCACCGCCCGGAGACGTTCCTAGAAGTCAGAGACCTTTCGGCGTTCCCGCAAGACCCGTGTCGTGGCTGGCGCAAGGCTTGCTTAAGAAATTGTAGGGGTCTGACCGATGCAGAGATCCGTGCCACATCCCAAGCCCTCTGGACCTCGGACGATTCGTTTGGCGACTCACGCGGCCACCGCGCTGCTGCTGGGCCTGCTCCTGGTAGCCGTGGCTCCGCCGTTGGAGGGCCCGTCCATCGGCAGCGCCGAGCCCCCCCTCTGCGATCCCGACCGCGTCGAGCTGCGGATTCATTTGGATGAATCGGATCTTCAACGAGGTGGACCCCGGGGCGGCATCGCCCACTTGCAGATCGAGGTCGTGGGTACCCTCGCCCCGGTCGCCATCGAGCTGGTCAACCGCACTCCGGGCGTGGTCGAGCTCGAAGGCGGCGACCTCCAGGTCTCCCGCAGCTCGGGCGGCCCGGAGAACCGTTTGGAGCGCGAGCTCGCCACGATCCGGTCGGGCGAGCTCCAGGTCCACTATCGGCTCGCGGACCAGCCCTGTCCCGTGGGTTGAGCTCCGGAGAAATCCTCTTGCGCCTTATGGCCTGGATGAGCTCCTCGATGCCTTTCCATCGGTCTCCCGCGAGCAGGCCGTGGCGGTGCTCGAGGCGGCACATGACGCGCTAGCGGCTCGTGCGTGTGCTGCTTGACGAACAGCTCCCACGCCAGTTGGCCCGGGAGCTGATCGGCCACGAGGTCCAACCGATCTGCTACTCTCCACCCTCGATACGACACCGAGGGAGGAGAGCCCATGAGTGAGCGCCAGGACCTGCAAGAGATTCGCGAGAGCTTCGCCGAGATGAACGACGAGGCGCTGATGGAGCAGCGCGTCGAGCAGACCGACGACTTCGAGCCCGACGCGGTGAGGCTGATGGACGACGAGCTCCAGCGGCGTGGATTCAGCCGGTCCGAAATCGATCGCAATCGCGCCGAGCACCTGGCCCGCCGGGGCGGGGGCCCGATGGTGGCGGTGGCAGACTTCGAGGAGCGGCTGTTCGCCCAGCAGGCTCAGGATCTCCTCGCGCAACAGGACATCGAGTCCGTGCTCCAGGATCCCGGCAGCCTCGGCCCGAACGAGTTTCCCGTACCCGACGTGGAGGGGGTGCACGTGGTGCTGGTGCCCCCGGGGGACGCCGAGAAGGCCAAGCTCATCCTCTCCGTGTTTCCTCCCGCCGGCGACGAAGAGGAGTAGGCCGGCCCGAGCTCCCGATCATCGGCCGGATGGCCGGGATCCCGGCGCTCCAGACGGCCACGGCGAGCTGCCGGAGCTAGGACGGCTCCCTGGCCTCCAGGGCGCGGCCGATGTATCCGGAGAGCTCCGAATCGACCCCGGTGTGCTCCCGGACCTCCGGCTCCTCCTGGTACATCTTGCGCAGGCTGGCGGTGATCCCGGGGTCTCCACCGGTGAACTCCCGCACCAGCTCCTGCCAGCGCCGAGCGAGCTTCTGCATCACCGCGCTCGCGGGGTCGGTGCCCTTCTCCTTCTCGGCCCGCACCGCGGCGATGAGCTGCGGCCACTCCGCCTCGACTTCGCGAATCCGCTCCTCACCCAGCTCGCGGCGGCGCTCGGCGAGCCGGTCCAACTGCTCGGGGGTGTAGTGCTTCTCGATCTGGTTCTCGAACATGACCAGGGTCTCCAGGGTTTGTATCAGCTCCTCGGCGGAGACGGTCTCCGCCGCTTCCAGCCGCTCGGCGACCGCTTCCAGGCGATCGCAGAGCCGCTTTTCTCGATCGATCCGATCGCGGAGGGCGGCGGCGTGGAGCCGGAGAACCTTCGGCAACGCAGTCTTTCGCTCCTCACTGTCCGGACGCTCCAGACAGTCGCGGATCTCCGCGAGGGAGAGTCCGAGCTGCCGGAGCGACAGGATCTGCTGAAGGCGGGCGAGATTCCCGGCGTCGTAGAGCCGGTAGCCGGCCGCGCTGCGGCTCGACGGCCGCAGCAGACCGATCTCGTCCCAGTGGTGAAGCGTCCGGACCGTCAGACCCGTCCGCTCCGCCAGCTCTCCGACTTTCCACATCCGCATCGCGTCCCTCCTGGAGACACCGTAGAGCCTCACGCAACGTGAGGGTCAAGTCCCTGTCGCGAGATCCTGTGTCGCGGGATTCTTCCTCTCCAGCACCAGCGCCGCTGCGCCGTCCACGCGGCAGGTCCAGCCCGGCGCCACCACGGTGGCGCTGTGGAGCTCGAAGACCAGCGCCGGGCCGGACAGTCGCGCTCCGGGCGCCAGCGCCGTGCGCTCGTAGGTCGCGACCTCGCGTTCCGCCGCGTCTCCCACCGCCTCCGCCGTACCGGCGAGCACCGCCTTGCGGGCTCCGGAGGGCTCGGTCTCGGAGGACTCCGGAACGGGCGGCGGCGGTTCTTCGTCCCTGTTCCGGGACGACGCCACGACGCGTACGGACTCGACCTCGATCTGCCGCGTCTCCGGCCGATAGCCATAGCGGGTGCGGTAGGCGCGGTCGAAGGCTTGCCGCACCGCCTCCTCGCTCTCCTCCCCCGTCGCCACCTCCACCGGGATCGTCGAGTCCTGCCCCATGAAGCGCAAGTGGACGATCCGGCGGCGGATCTCGATCTCCTCGTCGCGCGCCTCGCGCGCCACCGCCCGACGCGCTTCGGCGGCGAGCTCGCCGAGCAGCTCCGCCAGCTCGCCTCCCAGGTCGGCCAGCGGCCGCAGCACCTGCCGTTGAGCGAAGCGCTCCAACACTGCGACGCCCAGACCGCGGGCGGAGAGCAGCCCGGCATCCTCCGGCACCACGACGGTGGCGATCCCAAGCTGCCCGGCCACCGCGCAGGCGTGCTGCGCACCGGCCCCTCCGAAGGCCACCAGCGCGTACTCCCCGGGGTCATAACCACGGCGCACCGAGATCTCCCGGATGGCATCCGCCATGCGTTCGTCGGCGATACGCAGCAACCCGATCAGGAGTGTCCGGGCCGGTGGACGTGGCCCGGTCTCCGACACCCGGTCCCGGAGCGCCTCCAGCGCCGCACGGGCGGCCTCGACGTCGATGGGGATGCCAAAGCGCTCCGGATCGAGCCGGCCGAGAAGGAGATTGACATCGGTGAGGGTAAGCGGTCCGCCGGCTCCGTAGCAGGCGGGGCCGGGGTGGGCTCCCGCGCTCTCCGGACCCACCCGCAGTCGGTCGCCGTCAAAGCGGCAGATGGAGCCGCCGCCCGCCGCGACGCTCTCGATGGCCAGCGCCGGCGCCACCAGATGTGCGTCCCCCACGTGGTGCTCGAAGACGTACTCGAAGTCGCCGTCGACCCGCGCCACGTCGGTGCTGGTGCCGCCCATGTCGAACGGGATCACTCGCTCGAAGCCGCTGCGCCGCCCCGCTCGTGCCGCCCCGACGACCCCGCCGGCCGGACCCGAGAGCAGGCTGTCCTTGGCACGGAACTCCTCCGCCCGCGCGAGCCCCCCGGCGCTGGTCATGACGTGGAGCGTGCTGTCCCCCGTCAGGGCCTTCGCGACCCCGGCGAGGTAGCCGCGGATCACCGGCGCCAGGAAGGCTTCCACCACCACCGTCTCGGCCCGCGGCAGGATCCCGATCAACGGCGCCAGGTCCGACGAGGTCACCACCCAGGGAAAGCCGGCGCCCGTGAGGATCTGCGCCAACCGGGTTTCGTGCTCCGGGTTGCGATAGCCGTGGAGCAAGGCGATGGCGGCCCCCCCGATCCCTCGCTCCCGCAGCTCCTCCAGCTTCGGGCGCAAAGCGTCGAGAGTCTCCTCGGTCAACGGCTGCAGAACGGAGCCATCGGCAGCCAGCCGCTCCGACACCTCCACCACCGCGTCGTAGTAGGGCCGGGGCTTGCGGATCTCCAGCGCGAAGAGATCCGGTCGTTGCTGGGTGCCGACGGCGAGGAGATCGGCGAAGCCGCGGGTGATGAAGAGCGCCACTGAGCCGCCCTGGCGGGTCAGCAGCGCGTTGGTGCCGCGGGTGGTGGCGAGCCGCAGTGCCATCGGCGGCAGGTCCGCGGGGGTGGCGGCCCCGGTGAGCAGACGGGCGCCGAGCACCGGAGCCTCCTCGGGGAAGCGCAGCTCACAGGCGCCGGACACGGGGCTCGCCCCGGGCTCCAGCTCCAGCCGAATGCCGCCGGGAACCGGCTCGGAGGCGAGCACGCGGGTGTCCATGGCTCCCTCGGCCGCGCTCACGGAGAGGGATCGAAACGTGGCGCCGACGCAGAAGCCCGCCGGGGCCTGCCAGGAGGTCTCGACCTCGACGGCACCGCCTCTGGACGCCTGCCGGACACGCCCTCGCAACGCACTGGATGACAGCACCTTGGCCCGATGCGACCGTCCCTCGGGATCGACTCCGAGGACATCGGTAAAAGTGCCCCCGGTGTCGATCCAGAGACGCCAGCGGGAGGTCGGGCTCACCGGTTCTTCTTGATCTTGGTGCCCCCCGGATCGGTGGAGCCATCGGTGGAGCCGTCGGGGTCCTTGCGCGCCGCTCCTGCCGCGGCCGTGGGCACGGCGGACGACGTGGACTGCTGGGAGCTGCCGGTGGTGGCGTCCCGCTCCTTCTCCGCCTCCGCCGCCTGGGCGGCAGCCACGAGCCGGGCGAACTCGGTGGAGCTGAGGCTCTGCCCGAGCTGCAAGCGCTTCTCCAGCGCGCGCACCCGGTGGCTGTCCGGAGAGACGGCCTTGGCGCGCAGCAGCCAGCGCTCCGCGTCCTCCGAGTTTCCCTGCATCAGGTCCGCCAGGCCGAGCGCGGCGTAAGGCTCCGGGCTGTTTCGCATCAGCCGCAGGGCACGGCGGTAGTAGATGCGGGCGTCGGAGGCCCGGCCGCGGCTCAAGCTCTCATCGCCCAGACGCAGGAGATTGAAGGGATTGCGGGTCCCCAGCTTGCGGATGATGGCGGTGACCTGCTCGGCCTCGTCGATGCGGCCCTGGAGCCGCAGCACCGCCTCCAGGTCCTGATATGCGGTGACAAAGTTGGGACGGTGCTCGAGCGCCGTGCGATACGACGACTCCGCCGCTTCCCAGTCGCCCTTCCGGCGCAGACCCACCCCCCGGTTGACCCAGGCGATGGCGAGCTGCGGATCCAGACGCAGCGCGGTGTCCGCGGCCTCGATCGCCATGTCGTATTCTCCCCGTTGGATCAGCTCCGCCGCACGGTTGGTGTAGTAGAGGGCGATGGCGGTGATGTCGGAGATGGGCTGCGCCCGTCGGTAGTCGTAGTCGATCCCGGGTCCGAGATTGAACTCCAGCACCTTGCGGTTGGTGGGCTCGCCGTAGCCGGCCGTGATGTGGCCCGAAACGATGATCAGGTCACCCTGCTGCTCGTATCCATCGATGTCGCCGACCCGCAGGTAGTAGGCGGGAATGCCCGCTTCGCGCGACATGGCGACGAAGATCTGGGAGAAAGACAGACAGTTGGCCTCGCGGCTTTCGAACACCTCCTCGGCCGTGCCCGTGTAACCCCTCTCGTAGGTGATGCCCATCCGGCGGTCGGACAGAAGGCCGGTCATCAGGAAGTTGAGCCGCTCCCCGTCGCTGCCGAACTCGGGGACGCTCTGCAGCACCCAGCGCTGCATCTCCGGCGTCAGCTCGGTCGGGAAGACGATCTCCTCGGGCGCGATGCCCCGCGTCTGCAGCTCGGCCACCAGCTCGGCACGGGTCGGGGGAATGGTGGGACTGGAGCCGCAAGCGGAGAGGATCAGGCCGGCGGGTACCACCACAGCGAGAGCACAGAGCGGGCTCCGGGAGCCCAGGGTCCGGATTCCACACATGTCAGACCTCCAAGAGCGAGCCGCTTCACGACTAGATGCGATCGGATCTCTCATTGTACCCCGAACCCGGTTCCTCCTACGTAGCGTCCCGCAGGGTCGAGCCGCCGAGAGCCGTGCTCGTGCCGTTGCGTCGTAAGTAGATGGCTTTCGAGCCTGTTGATTGACGTTGCGTTGGTGCAACGGCGAGAAAGAGATTCCTTTTCCCGATTCTGTCGTCGCAGCGCTCCTGTTTTTGGTCTTTTCGAATGCTGCGAGAACGCACCGGCGAGATTTTCAGTCTTTCTTGCCGGTGCGTTCTCGCAGCGGCCCAAGAGAGAGTCGACTCGGCTGTTGCGCGCTCGCAACGGCGAGAAAGAGCACTTTTCGTCATCCAAAGACGACGCAACGGCGAACAGTTGTCTCTTGTGACTCCCTGGGTGCGGCCCGTGGGCCTCGCGAAGCGAGCTTCCGCCTTCAGGCAGTCTCCGGGTTCCGCGGTACGGCTCCGGCTTGGCGGACCAGGTCCTCAACCAGCTTGGCCCTTTCCAGCCTGGGCCCGTGCCAAACACTCGCTGCGGGTCGAAGGTATTGAACAGGAAGGAGGGGATGTCGTCTGTCTTCCAAGTCACGCACGCTTGGCCACATCCACCTGTGATGGTCACGTCAGTCGCAGTGTTGATCTTGTAGACGATGTCCTGATCGTCGAATCAGGACAAGGTCCTCGTCACGAGCTTCCTCGACGCCTTCCTCTTCAAGCGCAAGGTCCAGGGCATGAGCGCACGGTCAGAGTGATGGACAGCTCTCAGCTCAGTCGAGATAGAAGGAGCTGTGCCTGGCTACTGTACTGCTCCAGTTGAAAGACGACTCCAACTCGCTCCAAGATAGGGAGCCAGGAGGAATCTCGATGAGTGCCAAGAAACGTCGCCGTCGTAACTTCAGCCCCGAGGAGAAGGCCGCAATCTTGCGGCGAATCTTGCCGCCCATCGGGCTTTCGACGCCCCGCTTGGACCAAGGGGTCTCCCCAAAAAGCCTGGGGCCTGCTACTCGGCGCACCGACGCTTACCGAGACGGGACTCGCACCCGCCGGAGAAGGGCAGCTCGCAAACTCCAAGCACAACTGCGCCTCGAAGTCTGCTGCACGACGCACGACGCCTCCAGGATAGCCGATGGCCGTGCGGTTGCCGTTCGGGTCGTAGCTGAAGGTCAGCTCCCCGTCCTGAGTGGTGCGGCCGAAGCGGTCGTAGGTGTAGTCGATCGATTGACCGTGTCGTGTGTGATCGCGGTCAGCGCGTCAATCGACGTAGAAATAGCTACGCCGGGTGACCAAGCTGCCTTTCTCGTCGAAACCCAAGATCCGGACAAAGTAGCTGTCGAACCGATGGCCGTGGCGAGAGTAGTACCAATAGGTCAGTCCGTCTGGAAACTGCTTGACCTCTAGCGGCGGCCCGAGGGCCTGCTCCACGGCTTCCTGGCGCGTACCGAACTCGAGAGAGCGGTACGTCTTCTCGCCGTAGCCCGGAGCGTATTCCGTATCGTGCTTCGTAATCAGCGGCCAGAGAAGCTCCCCGAGGGCTGCGGTCCACGACCCATCGGTGGTCTCGGCGCCGGCTGGCACCGGCGAGGTCGCTTCGCCTTGAAGGTCGTACTCGACTCCCGCATCGCACGCTTGTACCAAGAGGCCACCCAGTGTCACCGCGGCGGCGAGCCAGACCGACCGACGCCCTGAGAGCAGAATTCTCATCACCGCCCATCCTCGGACTGAAGAATCTGGGGCGGAGAAGACGTCTCACAGCCACAGAAGGGTTTCCCGTTGGGGAGGAGCCAATCCGGATGGTCAATGTGGAACTTCTCGTTCGTACGACCACCCGTGAGAAGCTGGCCGAGAGCCGGAAACTTCTTCCTCAGCTCCGGAGCATCTGGGTTGAAGAGCGGACACCAGACCCAGAGCTTCCCACTCGCACGCACCTCACCACTGCAGCCATCAACAATCTTGATTGGAAACTCGGCACAAGTCGGCGGGAAAACCCCGTCCGCGTCGCAGGTCTGTCCAGGTGCACATATCTTGATCGTGCCATCTTCATGCTCGGGTTTGAATGGGATCGGCACCCCGGAGTTGTTCTTGACTGGCCCAAGACCGAAGCGGTCCACGAAGAGCAGCGGCTGGTTCTCGCTGTAGCTGTAAGTGTTCGCCTTTGAGCCGCGCCAACGGATCGGGTCCGGCCGCGTGTACCTTCCAGTGTGGGACTCATACCAGCGGTGCGCGTTGTAGAACACCTCCGCCCCCAAAGAAGCCCCCGCCCACGTGCCATCGTCCCACTGTCCCGGGAACCGCAGAAAGATCTCGTTCGCTAGCGCCCCGTCCGAGGCACCTTCCTCGAAGTCCCGCCCGAAGGGCTCGAAGCCCGAATCCCAGATCTCGGCGCCGGCGTCGTCCAGAGCCACTACCGGCGTGCCCAGGTGGTCGGTGATCAGGTAGCGGAGCTCTTCGCCTCCAGCCCCGTCGAGCTTGAGCTGGGCCACGGGCCTTCCGGCGAACTGGAGGTAGAGGAAGCGCTCGATGGGGGCTACCGGTCCTGACTGCCGGGCCAGCGCGTGCAGTAGCCCCTCCGAGCTGTAGGTGGGCTGAGTGAGGGCTCCGTCCGTGGTGTCCATCGCGCTCTGGAGGAAGCTCCTGCCGTCGTACTGGAAGTCAGCGGCTTCCGTGGCGACTGGCCGGGAGAGCTGGTTGAGACGGCCCTCGTCGTCGCTGGCGAAGAGCACCTGGTTGGCGCCGGCAGTGACCTGCTCGAGGTGCCCGGCATCCCCAAACTGGTAGTCCCGCATGCCTCCCACCGCGAGGGCGATCTGGCTCAAGATCGCCGTGTTGCCGGGCGCGGGGGTCGCCGTGTTGGCGACGTAGGAGTAGGTGTCGGTGGCGCCGTCTCGGGTCTCCGAGAGCCGGTTGCCGATCTTGTCGTAGGTCCACGCGAGGCTGCCCCAGGGACCGTCGCCTCCCGTGAGGAAGTACTGGAAGTCCTGGTAGGCGTAGGTCTTGGTTTCGACCTGGGGAGTCTGGTTGGGGTCGATCCCGGCGACGAAGCTCGCACCGTCCTTGACCGAGAAGCCCGAGCCCAGGGCGATCCGGGTGCCCGCCGTGAAGGTCGCCGAGCCCCCGGTCTCGACCGAGAAGGCCGGGCCGGCTTCGATCCCCGCACAGGTGGTGAAGCTCTCGATGCCGGTGACGGCCTGGTTGGCGAGGAGGAGGTCGGCTTCCGAGCAGCCGATGAGCCCTTGGATTTCGAGGATGTTGCCGACACCGTCGGTGGTGTAGTCCCAGCGCCGGGGTGTGGGAGCCTCCAGCACGATGGCCTCGGGCACGTAGCGACCGTCGTAGGTGCGCGTCTCGGTGGCTTCGTTGCCCAGCGCCAGGGACGCCAGCGGCCCGCTGGGCAGGTAGGAGGAGCCAGTGACCAGGGATTGTGCCGGTTCTTCCCCGACTTGCACGTCCAACGTGCTCTGCCGATCCGCGAAGTCGTACGTGTAGCTGGCGCTCACGCCCCCAGGATAGCCGATGGTCTTGCGGTTGCCGTTGGCGTCGTGGGTGTAGGTGAGGTCTCCGTCTTGCGTG
>Ga0209956_1000017_pt1 | contig 137531 bp, 115 predicted proteins | sample SalPon2A_C_D1_MG_FD_185720 | JGI IMG/M metagenome (GOLD analysis project Ga0209956, IMG submission 185720) | Soil microbial communities from South San Francisco under conditions of wetland restoration - Salt Pond MetaG R2A_C_D1_MG (SPAdes)... | ecosystem: Environmental > Terrestrial > Soil >...
TCTGCGGCGTGTGCCGTGACGAGGAGCGCGACAACGAGAACCTGGTGGCCAAGGGCTCCTACTTCCTGTCGACCGGCAACGCCGGCTCGCACGACCTCGTCTTCGGGTACGACACCTTCGACGACATCCGTGCCGCCGACAACCATCAGTCGCCCAACGACCTGATGATCTGGAACTTCGCCGGCTCGATCTTCGACGATGCCAACAAGCGTGTCTTCCCGATCCTGGGACCGGGGACGCAGATCCGGTACCTGCCCATCCTCAGCGAGACCCAGGGAACGAGCTTCACCACCGACTCGATCTTCGCCAACGACCGCTGGCGGGTCAACGACAAGTGGGCGGTGAGCCTCGGCGTGCGCTACGACAAGAACGACGGCCAGAACTCGGTCGGAGCGACGACGACGGACTCCGACGAGATCAGCCCGCGTCTGGGCGTGACCTACCGTCCGAGCCTCAACAGCCCGTGGCAGCTCCAGGCGTCGGCCGGACGCTACGTCGGTGCCATCGCCAACACGGTGGCCAACGGCTCCTCGCCGGGCGGCGTCGCCGCCACTTTCGTTTACGACTACCAGGGGCCGGTGGTCAACGATCCCACCCTCGCGGGACCCCGACTGGGGAGCCCGGAGGCGCTGGGCATCCTGTTCGACTGGTTCTTCGACGTGTGTCCGAACGTCCTGGACGATCCCGCGTCCTGCTCCGGTCTCCTCATCGGCTCGAATATCCCGGGGATCAGCACCATCGTCGGACCGGACCTGAGCTCCACCAGCGCGGACGAGCTCACCCTCGGCTTCCAGCGTCAGCTCGGAACCCGCGGCTCGGTGCGCGTGGACTACATCAACCGATCGTGGAACAACTTCTTTCTCACCCGCACGGATCTCAGCACCGGCCAGGTGGTCGACAACTTCGGCAACGTGGCGGATCTGGGTGTGATCGAGAACGACGACTCGGTGCTCGAGCGCGAGTACGACGGCGTCAACGTCGTCTTCCGTTACAACCTGCTGGACAGCCGTCTGCGCGTCGGCGGCAACTACACCTGGTCCCACGCCCGCGGCAACTTCGAGGGCGAGACCGGCGGCTCCGGTCCGGTGACCGCTGCCGTGTTCTCCTACCCCGAGTACCGCCAGGAGAGCTGGAACTTCCCGCGCGGCGACCTCAACGTCGACCAGCGGAACAAGGTCCGTCTGTGGGCCGTCTACGACATCTTCCGGAACACTCGAAACTCGCTCAACGTCAGCCTGCTACAGAACCACTTCTCGGCGGGCGCCTACGCGGTCTCGGCGGGCATCAACCCGACGGCCTTCGTCACCAACCCGGGCTACCAGACACCGCCGACCAACGTCACTTACTTCTTCAGCGGTCGCAACGAGCTCGAGTGGGACGACGTCAACCGCACCGACCTGTCGCTCAACTACACGCTGAGCTTCGGCCGCTTCGAGCTGTTTCTGCAGCCGGAGGTGCTCAACGTGCTCGACACCGAGGACCAGATCGGCGGCAACACCACGGTGTTCACCGCCCGGACCGGTGCCGGCCGTGCGTTGGGTCTCGTCCCGTTCGATCCCTTCAACGAGGTGCCCATCGAAGGCGTGCACTACCTGAAGGGGTCCAACTTCGGCAATCCGGAAGGCCCGGCCGACTTCGCCCTGCGGCGCACCTGGCGATTCTCCGTCGGCTTCCGGTTCTGACCGGTCACCCGAGGAGGTCCCGATTCCCGACCGACAAGCCTTTCGCGCGCCACCTTGGCGTAATCCGCACCCCGGCCTTCGGGCCGGGGCCCTTTTTTTGTTCTCCGGCTCGTTCTCTGGCATGTTTCGTGTATCTGGCAAGGTCATGCAGGAGCCGAGGAAGCGCCAAGGGAAACACTGGGGCCGCGGGTGCGTAAGAGCCCATGTGGTGCTCTTCCCCGACGGACCTATGAAGGATCTACTACCGTGATAGGATTTTGCCGCTTTCACAGTCTTCGGAAAACGGCATCATCTGATGGGCGAGAGCCGTGGAGGGACCCCGTGGAGGTCGCTGTACAGCGGTCTCGAAGCGGGAGACCCGGCGCTCGCCATAAGGAGGAAAGCATGAAGAGAAAGAGTCTCTTCTCGTTACCGGTCGTCGTGCTTCTGGTGGCCGTGCTGGCAGTGCCCGCGCTGACGGTCAGCGCCCTGGACGGCCAGCTCCAGCCGCGGGAGCAAATCGAGCAGGGCCGAGAGCCACTCTACCGGGAGGGCGAGGTTCCCGCCCGGGACTTCTCGGACCTGATCCAGGATTACTTGGACAGAATTCTGCGGCTCCTTCCTTGGCCGCCCGTGGAGCCTCCTCAGGAGCCACCCGGGCGCCCAGAGGGTGCACCCACCATCGATCCGTCGGGTTACAGGCCCGGTCGGGGCTGAGGGGAGTCGGGGATTCGGGAAAGAGCTTGTAGCCGATGAGAAGCTCGACTGCAGATCAACAGCTTGGCAGGTCCGGTGGTGCTGCGGATAGGCCTCCCGATGCCGTGTCTCGTTTCACCTGGATGAGCCCGCTGGCCGAGATTCGGGCAACCGCGGACGTCGGCCGAGTCTCGCGTCCAGGCGACGGAGCCGAAGCGTGGGACCGGCTTCCGGCGGAGCTGCGCGGCCTCTACCGCAGCTTCCTGGCCCAGTCCTTCGGGGCCAGCCTGCGGGAGATCCGCGACGGCAAGCACGACCGGATCGAGCTGTGCCGGCTCCTGGTCGAGGACAGCGCCGAGCAGATCTTCGACGATCCGGCCGTGGCTCTCGACCTCGCACGTCTCGCGCTGGCTCTGGCCGAGCGGCTGGAGGATCCGGAGCACGTCTACCGGGCTCGCCTCGAGCTGACCAACGCGCTGAGGGTTCGTGGTGAGATCCGGGAGGCGGAGCGCGAGGCCCGTCGGGTGGAACAGGAGCTCGAGGAGCTGGGCCGGCCGCGTTTTCTCGAAGGCCGCTACCATCACCTGCTCGCGTCTCTGGCGGTCGACCAGCAACGGTTCGACGAGGCGCTGAGCCACGTCGACCGCGCCATCGATCTGTTCCGCCACACCGGCGACCCGATCTGGGAATGCGAGGCCCTGGTCAAGAAGGGGCACACCCTGGCCCAGACCTCCCGCCCCTCGGACGCTCTCCGGGCCCTGCGCCAGGCGCTTCCTCTGCTCGCTCCGGAGAACCATCTGCGGCTGTTCGTGATCTGTCTCCACAACCTCATCGCTTGCCTCAACGAGCTGGGCTACAGCATCGCCGCGCGCTCGTTGCTGGCGGATCTCCAGGGCCTGCACGAGGTCCTGGGAGACGAGCTCAACCTGCTCCGGTTCCGCTGGCTGGAAGGCACCATTCAGCGCGATCTGGGCCAGCTTTCGGAGGCCGAGCGCGCGTTCGTCGAGGTCCAGGAGGGATTTCTCGAGCGCGACCTGCCCTACAACGCGGCCATCGTCTCGCTTCATCTCGGGGAGGTGTATCTCCAGCAATCCCGCTCCTACAAGCTGCGCGAGCTGGCGACCCGGATGTTCCCCATCTTCCAGTCCCGCCGGATCCATCGGGAGGCCTTGGCGGCGCTGATCATCTTCCGCGAGGCCGTGGCCTTCCACACGGCGGATCTGGATCTCATCCGACAGCTCGCCGTCTTCCTCGATCGGGCCCGCAGCAACCCACGTCTGCGCTTCCGACCGCCCGGCTGAGGTCGGGCGGCCAGAGGGTCCACCAAGGCCGCACCTCCGCCCGAGGATGAATCCTCGGGCTTCCGAACGTCGCCCTGCGGGCTTTCCCCCGCCCGTCCGGTACGGGAAGGCGTGTCGGAGAAGGCGGAGCTCCGCGAGCACATCATGCGCGAGCAGCCGGAGATCGCCGAAAAGGCCCGGCGCGCGGCGGCCCGCAAAGACCGTCTGGAAGAGACCGAGACCGCGGAGCGCGTCGAGCCCGGGCGCGTGCTGGGGAGACTCGAGGATCTGCCGCGGGAGGTGACAGCCAGCCTGGAGATGGAGATGTGTCCTGTCCCGGCCGGCGACTTCTGGCGGCCCGCGGGGGGCTCGTCCTGCCGACCGAATACCCGCCGCAACCCCTTCAGGCCGTCGCAGCCACGGCATCCGGGCCGGCTGGCGACGATCTGGAGAACGCCACCGGCCGTCGGTGTTGAGCCACAGCGGCGACTGTGTAACACAGGAGCTGTGAATCTGTGGTACGCTCTCCCCATGCGAAACATCACCGTCTCGGTGCCCGAGGAGGTCTACCGCCAAGCGAGGATCAGGGCGGCGGAGCAGGGCCAATCGGTGAGTGCGCTGGTCGCCGGATTTCTCTCGGAGCTGGGCGATGCAGAGCGCGAGTTCGAGCGCCTCCTGGCTCAGCAGGAAGAGGTCTTCGGCAGAATCGAGAGCTTCCGGGCGGAGGATCGCCTGAGCCGCGACGAGCTCCACGACCGTGCTATTCGTTGACACCAACGTCCTGCTGTACTCGATCTCGCGAGCGCCGAAGGAGCGAGCCAAGGCTGCCAAAGCCCGTGAGATTCTGCGTCGGAAAGACCTCGCGCTGTCGGTCCAGGTCCTCCAAGAATTCTACGTGCAGGCGACGCGCGAAAGCCGAGCCGATCGGCTGCGCCACGAGGACGCCGTAAGCCTGATCGAGTCCTTCTGCCGCTTTCCTGTGCAGGAGCTTTCACTCTCCATCCTACGCGCGGCCCTCGTCACCCGTGCCCGTTGGGGCCTTTCCTACTGGGACGCGGCGATACTCGAAGCGGCACGGTCCTGCGGCTGCGGGGTCGTACTCTCAGAAGACCTTTCCGACCAACAGGACTACAGTGGCGTTCGAGTCGAGAACCCGTTCCGTGAGGCGGGGGCGGTTGGTTAGCCCAGAGGGCGACGTTACATAGATCGACGTTACATAGCTCGACGATTCATCGTCGAGCGGGACCCGTCAGCCCACCAGCATCCGCTCATCCCCCAGCCGCCGCGTGACGCCGGTGGAATCGAGGTGCTCGAGCAGCGGGATGGCCCATTTGCGGGAGAGCCCGAAGCGCTCCTTGAAGTCGCCGACGGTGAACCTCTCCCAGCCGGTGGCCCGCAGGTCGGTCTCGAGATCGTCGAGGGCGCTCCGGGCGAGCAACAAGCCGCCGGGCAACCGCACCAGCTTCCCGGACTCCAGCAGATAGCGCAGCATGCCCTCCAGGATCTGCGGCTTGGCGCTCAGCTCGTCGCGCACCTCGGCGGGGGAGGGGGGCTCCAGCCCGGCGCGCTGGAACCGCTCGAGCACGTCCTTCGAGAGCTTCGACTCCTCACCGGTCAGCTCCACCTCGCGGCCGGGGAGGTTGACCAGGTCGCCGGTGAGCCGGAGGACCTTCTGTTTCTCCAGCCAGGGGAGGTAGGTCGCGGCCAGCTCCGCCCCTCGCCCGGGGAGGATCCTGCGCACCGCTTCGGCCTTGGGGATGCCCCGGGCCAGCCGGTCCTTCTCGAAGTAGCGCTCGAGGACCCGTCGCGCCCGCTCGGTCACCCGCTTCCAGGAGGCGGGAGCGATCCAGCGCCGTCGGTGGCCGTGACCCTCGGGCACCGCGATGAGCTTGCCGTCGCCGGTGAGCGCTTCCAGCCGGGGCACGACGCTCTCCGGGCGTACCCCCAGACGGCGCGCCAGCTCGTCGGCACCGATCCCCTTCTCCCCCGCGCTGAGGACCCAGAAGGCCACCGCGTCGGCGGTGTCCCCGGACAGCCCCTCCAGCGCCGTGGCGAGAAACTTCCCGCGCTGCCTCCGCCAGTGGGGATCGAGGATCTCGCCGCCGCCCAGGGTCGTCGCCGGCGACGGCCGGGTGAGGATGAAGCGTTCGCCGCGCACCGCAACCGCCGGGTGCGCGAGCCGCAGCTCCGCCAGCGCCTCGCCGCCGGGCTGGAGGCTCTCCACGTCCAGCGGCCGCAGCTCGCCGACGATCTGGCTGGAGTACAGGTGCAGCCGCACCGGAGTCCAGCTCTCGATCGGCTTGGGTGCTTCCTCTAGCAGATGCAGCCGGACCAGCAGCCGGCGCGAGGCTTCGAACGCTCCCGGGGCGACGAGCTGCATCCCGCGATGGAGCTCCTCGAGCTCGACGCCGGTGATCTGTGTCGAGGTGCGCTCGCCGGCCGCCGCTTCCTCGCGGTCCTCGCCGTGCACCTGGACGCTGCGCACCCGCACCGTCCGGCCCCCCGGCAGCACCTCCAAGGTATCCCCCGGATGGACGGCGCCGCCGACCAGCGTGCCGGTGACCACCACGCCGAGACCCTTGAGGTGGAACGCGCGGTCCAGGGGCAGCTGGGTCGGCCGCTCCGGGTCGACCACCGTCTCGTGCTCGGTGGCCAGCTCGAGCAGCTTGGCCTTGAGCTCCGGGATCCCCTCGCCGGTGACGCTGGAGACCGGAAACACGGGGGCGTCGGCAAAGGGGCTGTCGGCCACCAGCTCTTCCGCCTCGAGCTGCGCCAGCTCGAGCAGGTCGTCGCTCACCAGATCCTTCTTGGTCAGCACCACGAGACCGGCGGGGATCCCCAGCAGCGTGCAGATGGCGAGGTGCTCGCGGGTCTGGGGCTTGACCCCCTCGTCCGCCGCCAGCACCAGCAACATCAGACGGATCCCCCCCAGCCCGGCGAGCGCGTTGTGGAGAAACCGCTCGTGACCTGGCACGTCCACGAAGCCGACCTGGACGTCGTCCTCGCGCAGGACGGCGAAGCCGAGGTCGATGGTGATGCCGCGCTGCTTCTCCTCCTCCCAGCGGTCGCAGTCGATGCCGGTGAGGGCGCGGACCAGCGCGGTTTTGCCGTGATCGATGTGGCCGGCGGTGCCGACGACGACGCGGCGCATCAGTCGTCCTGGTCCGCGGCGGCGGCCGCGGCCAACACCTCGCGGGCGATCTTGTTGATCGTCCCACCGTCCGCCTGGGCGCCGAATTTCGCCATCATCGCCTTCATGATCGGGCCGATGGCACCGGGGCCGGAGAGGCCCTCGGCCTCGACGAAGCCCGTCACCGCCTCGCGGATCTCATCCTCGCTCGCCTGTTGGGGCAGGTAGGCCTCGAGCATCTCCGCCTCGCGCTCCTCCAGGGCCGCGGACTCCTCGCGTCCGCCCTTGCGGAACTGCTCCGCCGACTCGTGGCGCTGCTTGATGCCCTTGCGGACCAGACCCACGAAGCCGGCCTCGTCGACCTCCTCGCCGCGGCGGATCCGCTCGTTCTTGACGTCGGTGAGGAGCATCCGGAGAGTGGAGACCTTCTCCTTCTCCCGCGCCTTGAGGGCGGTTTTCAGGTCCTGCTCGATTCGTTGTTGGGGAGTCGTGTCTGTCATGGTCGGCATTATACGGAGGCTGCCGAGCACGCTCCGAGACGAGTACCACCTGCCGCCCGGCAGGGTAGCGAAAGGCGCCGAAGGTGGGCGTTACAATGGAGTCGAGACGTAGTCAGAACCCACTCCGTGAAAGGAGGCTGCTTGATGACTCAGTTGTCCCGAGATCAGCTCGAAGCGCTTCTCCATACGTCCGACACCACGTGCATCTCGATCTTCCTGCCCACCGAGCGCAAGGGAGCGGAGACGCAGCAGAACCCCATCCGGTTCAAGAATCTGGTTCGCAAGACGGAAAAGCTGCTCGTCGAGAGAGGCTTCGAGAAGCCCGAGTTGGAGGAGCTGTTGGGGCCCCTCCGCAAGATGGTGGAAGATCACGGGTTCTGGCAGCACCAGGAAGACGGCCTCGCCGTCTTCCGCTCCGAAGACCGGCTCGAAACTCATCTGCTGCCGGTCCGCTTTTCCGAGCTGGTGGTGGTCAAGGATCACTTCTATCTCAAGCCCCTTTTCGCCCTGTTCCGTGGCGACGGCCATTTTCACATCCTCGCCCTGTCGCTCCACGACGTGAAGCTGTACGCCGCCAGCCGGTACAGCGTGCGCGAGGTGGAGCTCGGCGACGACGTGCCGCGCAGCCTGGCCGAGGTCGTCGGCACCGAGCTCGAGGAGCAGCACGTCCAGTACCACAGCCGCGCGGGCGGTGCCCAGGGAGGGGGCAAGTCCCCCGTCTACCACGGTCAGGGAGGCGGGGAGGACGACACCAAGCCCGAGATCGCCAAGTTCTTCCATCGGGTGGATCAGACGATCGGTCCGTATCTGAAGGACCGCAACGCGCCGGTGGTGCTGGCCGGCGTCGAGTACCTGTTGCCCATCTATCGCGACGCCAGCAGCCTGCCCCACGTGCTCGCCGAGGGGATCCCCGGCAACCCGCAGGGGCTGCGGCCGGAGCAGCTCCACGAGAAAGCCTGGGAGTTGGTCCGGCCGGACATGGTGGCCCGCCGCGAGCGGGACGCCGCGCGCTTCCAGGAGATGGCGGCCGCCGGCCGCGGCTCGAGCGCCGTCGAGGAGGTGATCCCCGCGGCCTTCGACGGCCGGGTGGAGACCCTGTTCATCCCACGCGGGCAGAGGCTGTGGGGACGGTTCGACACCCAGACGCGCGAGGTGCAGCTCCACGACGAGCCGGCCGAGGACGGCGACGATCTGCTCGACCTCGCCGCGGTGCGCACGTTCATGAACGGCGGCACGGTCTACGCGCTGGAAGGTGACCTGCTCCCCGGAGGTGCCCGGCCGGTGGCGGCGATCTTCCGGTACTGAGCTTCCTCCGGGTCGAAGCCCACGGAAGGAGTGAGCCCAGGTAAGTAGGGGGCCAGCTTGTCTGGCCCCGGGGGGGACGTTTCGACGGGCTCCCATCACGAGCCTTCCCCCACCCGGGGGGAGACAAGCTCCCCCCCTACGCTGCGGATCAGCCACCAATCGCCGGGCGCTCCGCGACGGACCCTCGCCAACATCTCCTGCTGATTGATTTCCCCGAGTATCCCAGAGGAACCTTGGGGACTTGGGGGGGATTTTCACCGGGTTGGAGAAACAGGGCTCGTCTCAGGGCTCTCCCCGGGTTGGGTCGGATCCTGCCAATGGATGCCTGTTGCCCGGACCACGAACGTCCGCGTCACCACCGTGGCATCGGCCAGGCTGCGGGGGCGCGGCATACGGTTCGCGGGGCGCTGGGTCAGCAGGTCGCGGAGCGGCTCCGGCCAGCGGTAGGCGACGGTGGCCAGGTGCGCTTCGAAGGTCCGGGTGGGATCCTCCAGCTCCAACGCGATCTCGACGCCCTCCGGCGGCAGATTGAAATACCACCAGCGCCACCAACCGTCGTTGGGCTCCTGCACTGTCACCGGTGCTCCGTCGAGCCACGCGGCACGGATGCCGGCGTCGGCGGGCAACGACAGGGCCACCGCCTCGGCGCCCCGCGGCACGGCGAGCCGGAAGCGGCGCCGGGATGCGGTCTCCTCCCCGGCTTCTTCCATCTCGACTTCCGGCGCCTCCAACCGCGGCAGCCACAGCGAGCCGGCGGAAGTGGGGGCGATCCACAGCGGGCTCTGGGCGCCGGGGAGCACCCGATCGAGCGTTTTCCTCTCGGGCTCGGCTCCCAGGATTTCGCGGGTCCAGCCGTCGGGCTGGGACTCCGGGCTGGCCCACCACACCTCGCCGAAGTCGACGTCGTGCCAGACGAACAGCTCCACCGGCTTCGGGTGCCTCCGGTCGAAGGGGGAGACCAGCGCCGCGCCTACCAGGAGGCCCGCTCCCGCCATCAGGCAGGCGCCCCAGGCCAGCCGTCGGCTGGTGATCTCCAGTGCCAACGCCGCGGGCACGAGCTGGCCCGCCAGTAACATCGCGGGTAGCAGCGCCACCGCCGGCTGGGCGACTCCGAGCGCGACGAAGAAGAAGTGGGCGTAGGGCACCATCCACAGCACGGCGGGAATCGCTCCACCGGTGAGCAGGCACAGCTCGAGCGTCGGACCCGGCCGGCACCACAGGACGATCCCGTGGGCGGTGACCGCCGCCAGCAGCGGCCAGGTCAGCAAGAAGGCGGCGCCGGGCACGGCCGGCGTACACAGCAAGAGGAGAACGCCCCAGCCGCAGAGACCGCCGAGGGAGAGCGTCAGCACCGGCACCGGCCGTCGCAGACCGGGCAGCGGCAGCCCCTCCGTCAGGAGCCGCCAGATCAGAAACGCCGCCGCGGCGATCCACAGCACGAAGCCGAAGAGCAACAAGTGGTCGTGGGCGAGCAGTGTCCGGAAGCGGGTCTCGGGTCCCCCGGCGATGCGGCCGAGAAGCGCCGAGGTGGTCCACAGCAACGCGACCGACACCCCGAGGTGGAGGACGAACGCCAGCAGCCCGCGCAGCACCCCCCCGAGCCCGATCCCGTTGCGCAGGAACGCGAGCCCCAGCACCAGCCCCAGGAGCAGCAGCGTCCCGCCGCTGAGCCACGGCACCCAGGACATCGGGTAGCGCACCAGGTGGAAGCCGACGGTGTTGAAGTAGGTGGCATCGGGAGCTCGAGGCTCCGGGCTCAGGGCGGCGAGATCCGCGTTGCCGAAGTGACGGGCGAGGGCCAGGGCGTAGCTCCCGGCGTGCTGCACCGAGGCCGGGCTCAGAAACACCGGCCGGTCGCGGGCCGTGTGGTAGTCGTAGAAGCCGTCGTTGAAGGCGAAGTTGAGCCCCGGGATCCCGGCCGCCTTGGTGATCGAGAGGTCGGTGTCGTTGGGCAGCCGGCGGTAGATGGCGTAGGAGAGTGAATTGGCGAGCGGTGCCGGTGCCGCCTCCGCCAGCGCTTCGATCAGGGGCGCGTTGCCCTCGCTGGTCTCGAACATGAACACCGGGCCCCGGATGCCCCGCGCCTCGAAGTTGAGCACCAGACCGACCTCCTCCGCCCAGGGGTGTTGGCGCACGAACGCCTGGGCGCCGAGCAGCCCGCGTTCCTCGCCGTCGGTGATCACGGCCAGCACGTCGTTCGCCAGCGGTGGTCCGTGGTCCAACGCGCGCAGGGCTTCGAGGATCGTGGCCACCCCGCTGCCGTCGTCGGCGGCGCCGGGGGCGTGGGGCACCGAGTCGTAGTGGGCCATCAGCGCCAGGGCCTTCCGACCGCCCTCCGTCCCCGTCCCCGGCCGCCGTGCCAGCACGTTGGTCACGGTCGCCATGCGGGTGACGTCGGGGCGGCGGGCGTAGTCGTAGATGACCTCGGTCCGTTGCAGATGCACCTCCAGCCCGAGGGCTTCGAGCTCCGCGACCAGGCGCTCGCGCACCCGGGCGTGGGCCGGCGAGCCCAGCGGGTGGGGCTCGGCGGCGATCCAGCTCATGTGCTCGAGCGCGCGAGCGGCGGAGAACTCCGCCGCGGGGGCGTCCACCGGGAGTGGGGAGGGAGGTTGGATCGCCAGCAACGCCAACCCGCCGAAGGCCACCAGGGTCAGCGGCAGTGCGAGAAGGCGTAGCCAGCGGGGGGGAGCGGCCACCGGTTTGTCGGGCATGTTGCGGAGGAGTGTATCGGAGGTGGGTGCCCCCACCCTCCCAGCGATCGGGGGGTGGGGGCCTCCCCCCTTCGATCGAAGGGGGGGATCGAGGGGAGATTTAGCCGCCGCTCAGAACGGGATCGTCCCCGGTGTGGGCGTCGACTGCACCTGCCAGGCACCGGCCGCATCCACTCGCTCGATGGTGGAGCCGGCGGAGGCGTCTCCTACCTCCGGCGGGTTGGCCACTCCCGTCTCGTCGATCAAGCCGTTGCCGTTGGAGCCACCGTAGATGACCGCGTCCACCGGCACCGTGCCGGCCGTGACGTTCACCGCCAGCTCGTTGAAGAGGGCCACGGCGTCCGCCGTCGAGCCCGAGTTCTGGAAGTCCGGCGAGAAGTCCGCCGTGTTGTCCGCGTCGAAGCTCGGGTTGCCGTTGAGAGCGCTGGAGGTCGGACCGCCTACCACGATGGTCTCACCCGCGGCGAGGTCGCCCGCGAGCTGGAAGGTCGAGTAGGTGTAGTCCGTCCCGCCGTTGCCCAGACTGTACTGCGACAGGTCGATGGTGCCATTGGTCGGATTGTGGATCTCGACCCATTCGAGATCGTCGTCGCTGCCGTCGGCGTCGTAGAAGACCTCGGTCAGGATCGGGTGCTGGCCGTTGCCTCCCCCGTTGCCGCCTCCGTTGCCACCGCCGTTGCCGCCACCGCCGGCCAGCCCACAAACGTTGGGCGTCGGCACGGTCTGGATCTGCCAGGTGGTGGCGTCGACCCGCTCGACCGTCTCACCGGCCCCAGCGTCCCCCACGTCGGGCGGACCCACCAGGCCGTTCATGTCGATCAGGTTGTTGTCGTTGTTCGGACCGTAGATCACCGTGTCCACCGGGATCGTGGTCGGGCTCACCAGCGCGGCGCGCACGTTGAACAGCGCGAGACCGTCACCGACGGTCCCCGAGTTCTGGATGTCGGGGGAGAAGTCCAGGTCGTTCTGCGGGTCGATCGCCGGGTTGGCGTTGTTGCCGTCGGCGAGCGGGCCGCCCACCACCAGCACGCCGCCGGCCGGGAGCGTGCCCTCCAGTGGATAGGTGCCGGAGGTGTAGTCGCTCCCCCCGTAACCGAGGCTCATCTGCGACAGGTCGATGTCGACGCCGGTGGTGTTGACCAGCTCCACCCATTCGTGATCGTCGTCGGAGCCGACCGCGTCGTAGAGCACCTCGCACAGCAGCACGGCGCCCTTCGGCACGATGAAGAACCCCCCGTTGGCCCGGGTGCCCGGGGAGTACCGCCGTCCGTCGGAGGTGGACGCCACCGTGTGCTTGGAGAAGATGCCGTTGGTCAGATCCGGATCGCGGGTCAGCGACTGGTTGTCGCCGCCCTCGGAGCCGTAGGTGACGCTCTGCACCTCGTTGTCGGCGGCGTCGAGGAGGGTGATCGTGTCGCCGGAATTGTTGAGTGCCAGGGTGCCCGTCGACGACGTGAACACCAGCCCGTTGGCCATCGCGCTGCCGAAGTCGCCGGTGGGCGTGCCACCGCCGAACACCACGACCACATCGCCGGGAGGCACCACCACGCTGGCCGGGAAGACGTGCCGCACACCCACCAGGTCCTGGATCTTCCAACCCGAGATGTCGATCGGCGTGGTGCCCAGGTTGGCCAGCTCGAGGAACTCGTCCTGGGAGGTGCTCACCGTACCGTCGCCGTTGGCGTCGCCCTGACCGGGATGGGGATCGGCGTGGATCTCGTGGATGATCAGCGCCGGCGGGTTGAGCTCCGCGGTGAGAAAGTCCGCGCGCTCGCGGGGCAGCACCTGGTAGCCGAAGTCGTACGGCCAGGTGCCGTCGAACTGGCTGGCGATGCCGATCAGGTCGAAGGTGCCGGTGGGCGTGGTGGCGCCGGGAACGTTCGTGTCGCCGTCGACCCGCACCGTGAGCTGGGTCACGCCGCCGTCGTCGGACACGATCAGATTGCCGTTGCCGGTCTCCGGGATGGTGCCGGAGACCACCAGCAGGCCGTTGATGCGGATCAGCCGGCCTTCCAACGACTCGTCCACCTGGGCGGCGGTGACCACCTGCGGTGCCGGCTCGGTGCCGGGACCCAGGTCGGTGAAGCCGTAGTTGCCAAAGGCCTCGCTGATATTGAGCTCGGCTTGGCCGGAGAACTGCTCGATCTCACCGACGAACTGGGCGCGGTCGCCGCGGGCCAGGGGCAGCAGGGTGCGGTCGAAGATCTGCACGCCGCTGCCGGAGGCGTCCTGTACGTACGCCTGGGTGACGAAGGGGTGGAAGATCCCCGGCTCGGCGGTCAGGTCGCCTTCCACCCGCACCTCCAGACCGCGGGTCAAGAGCAGGCCATCGGCGTCGTGGTCGCGGATCGTCGCGATGGGAGTGACGCCGGAGTAGTAGCCGCCCTCCGGCGACACCGTCACCCGGGCGCCGCTGTCGGTGGCGTGCACGCGGTAGGTGACCAGCGTGCCGTCCGCCTGCGCCGGGATCGTTCCGCGATAGACGCCGCCGATCAGGCTCATGGAGAGGGGCGTCTGCGAGATGCCGTCGAGCGCCCAGTCCAGCACCACCGTCGGCGTGCCCTCGTCGGAGACGATGGCGTCGACGGTCACGCCTTCCGTCGAGAGCGGGACCCGCGGCGTGCGGGTGTCCAGGCGCACGGCGGGTGGAAAGTCGCCGAGGGTGCCCAGACCTTCGTCCGCCGGCAGCTTGACCGGCGCCACGGCGCCGCCGTAGACCTGGTAGCTGAAGCCGTCGGAGAGCACCACCATCGAGCCGGGCAGACCGACCGCCTCGTCGATGTCGTCGGGATCGGCGATGCCGTCGGCCAGCGAGTCGTCGGAGCGCGTGTCGCTGGGGTTGCCGGGGTTGAGCTGGAACAGGAGGGGTGTGTTGCCGGAGGTGTCCGGTGTGCCCAGCAAGCGATTGATCACCTCCGTGTTGGGGTGGCCGAAGTTGTTCGCCGCGGAATTCTGGTTGATCGCCACCTCGGCCTTGAGCGTGGAGAGGAAGGTGGCGTTGGAGCTGGTGCGGCTGCCGTGGTGGTTGATGGTGTAGATGTCCACGTCGCCGGTGTCGGGCGCGGTGGGGGACTCGACGTCGGCCACGCCGGTGGCGGGGTTGCCGGTGAGATCGCCGCCGATCCAGGCGTGGAAGTCCCCGAATTCGATCACCATCCCCACCGCGACGTTGTTCTCGAACTGCGAGGCGCCGGTGATATCCACCACGGTTCCGCCGGCGGTCACGGCGTTGACCACCACGCAGGTGGCAGTCACGCCGCCGCCGAGATCGAGCACCGTACCGGGTGTGATGGTGGTGCGGTTCTTCGACGCGGCGGCGAACGAGTAGTCGCTGTAGGCGAAGGTCGAGGGCACGCCGCCGAAGGTTCCGCGGTCGTAAGCGATCACCGTCGGTGAGACCGGACCGAAGTTGAGCACGTCTTCGAGGCGGCCGATGTGGTCTTCGTCGTAGTGGGTGGCGACCACGAAGTCGATCGAGGTGAGGATGCCGGCGTCGACCAGGTCGTCGAGATAGTGGACGATGTCGTCGTCGGCGGCGGACAGACCGGAGCCGGCGTCGATGAGCAAGCCCTTGCCGGTGGGGGAGACCACCAGCGTCGAGCTCCCCTGCTCGATGTCGGGATAGTAGATGCGGAGGTACTGGGCGGAGGCGCCGGTGGCCGAGCCGAACAGCACCACGGCCACCAGGAACGCCAGCACAAAGCGACTTCGCGACGGACAGAAACTCATGATGGTTCCTCCTTGAAACGGGAGAGAAGGTTGGATGGTCCTCGAGATTTGCTTTGGAGGCTTCTTTGACAGTAAAGGTGCCGCGGGCTTGCGGATTGCGACGTCCGAAGCTCCGATTCATGTACCGCAGGAAACTCTTTTGGCAACGAAAATGCCGAGTCGTCACGGGTGAGTGACGCTTGGCCTCGGCCTCGGAAGGAGCACGGTATCCTTGTTTTCTTCGAGGGCTTACTGAGATCGAATCCCATGGAGACCTGACCCATGAGCGCCCGCAACCTCCGCCGCAACCTCCGCCGCAACCTGCTGATCCTCACCGCGCTGGGTCTGCTCGGCGTCCTTCTCTCGGGATTTCTGTGGCAGCAGCTCCTGGTGGCCCGAGCGGGGGGCACGCCGACCTGCGGCTTCGGCGAGGAAGGGGCCTGCGGTGCGCTGTGGGACTCCGCCATCGCCTCCGCGGTGCACGACCGGACGGGCGTTCCGGTGGCCGGGTGGGGGCTGATCTGGGGCGTCGTGGCGCTGGCTCTGCCGCTTCTCGCGCTGGCACGGAAGGGAGCGGCCGGCGCCGTGGCAGGCGTCAAGTGGGTGGCGCTCGGCGGATTGCTCGCCACCGTGGTGCTGGCGTGGGTGAGCTTCGATCAGGGCATCTTCTGCACCGGCTGCGTCGGCACCTACGTTCTGGTGCTCGCCTATACCGCGGTGGCGTTGTGGGGGCTGGGTGGGGGAGCCGTGCCGCGACCCGCGGGTCCCGGGCTGGCCTGGGCACTGGGTGCCACGACGCTGGCCTTTCTGGCGCTGCTGGTGCCGGGGCTGCACACCCCCAAGAGCGCTCAGGATTCCCTCCAGCAAGCCATCGCCCAGAGCGGGCCGTCGACGCCGGTCCCGGATACGACACCGGAGTCACCCCCCGAGCCCACGCCGGTGCCGCCGGAACCGACCGAGGAATCCGGCCTCGAAGCCGAGCTCAACCGGGCGATCTGGGACTTCATTCTCCAGCTCGATGCTCCGAGCCAGCAGATGGTGGCGGACGCGCTGTACGTCTACCAGACCTCGCCCATCGTTCCAGCGCTCGAGCCGCGCACGATCCTGGGTCCGAAAGACGCCCGGATCCGCATCACCGCTTTCACCGATATCCGGTGTCCGGCCTGTGCGGACTTTCATGCCAATTTGGAGATCTTCGAGCGGGCGGTGCCGGCGGGCACCTTCAGCCTGGAGCCGCGGCATTTCCCGCTGGACGGGCGGTGCAATCCGTTGATTCCCCGCGAGCGGCCGGAGCCCATTCGCTGCGAGGGCGCCAAGGCGCTGATCTGTCTGGAGTCGCTGGACGAGCCCGGCGTGCTGGCCAAGGTGCAGGGGCAGATCTTCGAGGCCCAGGAGCGGATCGACGAGAGCCTGCTGTACTCCTTCACGGATCCCTACATGAACCGCGGTCAGCTCCGGCGATGCATGGCGAGCGCGGAGACCTCGGCCAAGCTGCAGGAGGACATCCAGTGGGCCGAGCTGCACCACATCCGGGGCACGCCGCTGGTGTTGCTCAACGGCCGCAAGGCGTCGAGCTTCGGGGCTTTTCTCTATGTGGTCCTGCTCAACGGCGGAAGCTGGGAGCACCCGGCCTTCCAGCAGTTGCCCCCGCCCAGCCCGCGGGTGACGGGGTAAATTCCTCCCCTCGATCGAAGAGGGACGCCCTACGGTTTGCCGATCGGTTCGTGGGTCGGGATATCTCTGCTGCTAAGATATGTTGCAATTTCGTGCCGTTGATATCTCAATGATCCAGAAGGAGCGAGCCCCATGAAGAGAATGACCAGGACCCTCGGAGCCCTCGTCTTCAGCGCCACGCTCGTGTCGGCGCTGGCTGTTCCGGCGTATGCGGTAGACACCAACACCCCGTCCCTCGAAGAGCTCGAGCGCGCCTTGTTCGCTCCCGATGCGGCCGCCGTGCCCGATCTGGAGGCGGCCGAGGCCGGCACCACGGAGCCGGACCCGAGCCTGGGCCAGCCCGAGTCACAGCCCTTGAGCGGCGGTAGCTTCTACATCTGCCTCAGCAGCGACCTCCTCTGTGGCGGTCCCTGTCCCTCCGGAACCCACTGTGCGACGGAAGCTTGCGGCTCTCCGTTCAATACGTGTTGCACCTTCCAGACGGCCTGCGTGGGCGGCTGCCAGGTTTCCCCGGGCTGCTCGGCCATTTGCCGAAGCTGTAACGATTTCTGAGGATCATCGAAGCTCGCTGGGCGCCCTCGGGCGCCCGGCGCAGGCATGAGAGGTAAGGGCAATGAGGTAGAATGCCTCCTGAGGTAAAGCCCATGAGGTACCGGAACATCGACATCCCCATGAGCTGGCTCGGCGACTTCTGCCGCCGGCACCACATCCGAAGGCTGGCATTCTTCGGTTCGGTGCTGCGTGACGACTTCGGTCCGGACAGCGACGTGGATGTCCTCGTGGAGTTTTTGGAAGGCCACACCCCGGGGCTGAGATTCTTCGAGATGGAGCGTGAGCTGTCCGACCTGCTCGGTCGCAAGGTGGATCTTCAAACGCCGGGCTTCCTGAGCCCTTACTTCCGCGACGAGGTGCTCGCCGAAGCGGAAGTCCAGTATGAAGCGGCGTGATCCGCGGCTTGCCCTTCGCCACATGCTCGACCACGCCCGCGAGGCGGCCGCAAACCGCGTTCCCCGGGAAGTACAAGCTGGCTATCCGGATATCCCCTGGCCCTCGGTCGTCGCGTTGCGCAACCGGTTGATCCACGGCTACGACGCGGTGGATCTGGAAATCGTGTGGAAGGTCGTGCGGGAGGATCTCGGACCTCTGGTCCGAGCTCTCGTGGAGATCCTTGGCGATGTGGCGGGAGGGGCGACTTACAAAAACTGCATCGTCTCCTATTGCGTCTGCGACCCCACCCCACTCTGCACCTTGCTCTGCACCACGGCCTGCTGATTCGGCGACCGTCCCTCTCACGCCAACTGGATCACCCGGCCCGGCCGCGCGAGGCTGACGGAGATCTCCCCCGCTTCTTTCCAGGCCTCCTCCTTGGCCTGGGTCGGGTCCACGTCCGGGGCCAGATGGGTGAGGACGAGCTGGCGCACCTCCGCCCGGTGGGCGAGCTCGCCCGCCTGCGCCGCGCTCAGGTGCACCGGCGGTCCGATGCGCTCGCCGGCGTAGGTCGCCTCGGCGAGCAGGAGATCCGCTCCCTTGGCGAACGGTGCCAGGTCGGCCCCGGGCCCCGTATCCGCCGTGTACACCAGCACCCGGTCTTCGTGCTGGATACGCACCGCGAGCGTCGGCACTTGGTGCTCCGTCTTGTGGAAGCTCACGCGGAGGTCGCCGATCTCCACCTCGCCGCCGCTTTTGGCGGCCTGGAAGTCGAAGCTCCGGTGCAGCTTGTCCGGTCCACCGTTCTGGGCCTCGTTCTCCGTGCCGGCCAGAAAGGCTCCCAGCCGGGTCCACACGTCCTTGGGTGCGTGGAAGGGCACCTTCAAGGGCCCGTCGGCGTGAAACCGCATCGCGTAGTGGAGTGGGATCACGTCCAGACAGTGGTCGCCGTGGCTGTGGGAGATGACCAGGGCGTCCAGCTTCGCGAGCTGCTCCGTTTCCTGAAACGCCGCAAAGGTGCCGGTGCCGGCGTCGAGCCACAAACGCACAGCCTCGGTCTCGACCAGGAAACCGCTGGCCGGATTGTCCGCGAGGGGATGGATCCCCGATGAACCGAGAACGCGAAGACGCATGAATCTGTCCTCCGAGCGCTCCCAGAAAACCCCATCACAAAGCACTTCGTCGGGACGATTGTGCCACGAGGGCGCCGGGAGCCGACAGCCACAAGCGATTCAAAAAAGACCGAGACCCAAACTGCGGTAACGTCTCCCGAGCCCGGAATCACTCAGAAAGGAGTCTCCCCGGGGTGCGTTTCTCGGACCATTTCTCCGATCTCGCGGCCGGCTACGCACGGTTTCGGCCGGGCTATCCGCCGTCGCTCTTCGCCTGGCTGGCGGGGATCGCTCCCTCCCGGCGGCGGGTCTGGGACTGCGCCACCGGCAGCGGCCAGGCGGCCCGGGCTCTGGCGTCCTGCTTCGACCGGGTGGTGGCCACCGAGGCGAGCCCGAGCCAGCTCGCGCGGGCGCCGCACCGAGCCGGTGTCGGCTATGTCTGCTCGCTCGCCGAGAGCAGCGGCCTCGCCGCCGGCTCGGTCGACCTGGTGACCGTCGCCCAGGCGCTTCACTGGCTCGATCACGATGCCTTCTGGAGCGAGGTCCGAAGGGTGCTGGTCCCGGGCGGGGTCGTCGCGGTCTGGGGCTACGGCCTCCTGGAGATCGACCCGGATCCCGGTGAAAGGTTGAGAGCCGCTCTCGATCGCTACTACCGCCAGGTGGTCGGGCGCTACTGGCCCCCCGAGCGCAGGCACATCGAGGAGCGCTACCGCTCGATCCCCTTCCCGTTCGACGAGCTGGCCACCCCGCAGGTCCGCTCGGAGACCGTCTGGGATCGCGAGCGCCTGTTCGGCTATCTGGGAACCTGGTCGGCGGGGAAGCGCTACCGCGAGGCCCGAGGGGTGGATCCCCGTGAGGAGATCCGTGCCGAGTTGGAGGCCGCCTGGCCGGACGGCGAGCCCCGCCGGGCGCGCTGGGAGCTGTTCGTGCGGGCCGGGCGTCCCTCCTCGTCGAGCGCCGGCTCTCGGGCTCCCTGAGCTTGCCGGCGTCCGAGGACCAGCTTGAGCCACAGGAAGCCGGCCGCCAGGAAGGGCAGCACATAGAGCACCAGACCGATGGGTCCGATGGAGCCATCCGGCGTGGCCTCGACCTCCGCTGTCAGCTCGTCGCCCTGCGGACCTTCCACCAGCACCCGGACGCGCCACATCTCCCCGCGGTCCAGCTCCGGCCGGGCGATGTAGCGCGCGCCGTAGTGCACCCGCTGGGGCTCGGCGTCGTAGAGCACTTCGGCGAGCCGTCCGGAGATTGGCTGGACGCCGATTCTCACCCGGGTGCCGGCGGGCAGCTCACCGCCGTTCACCGGCTCCATCACCACGAAGAACGTCGCGGTTCCGATGTCCGGATCCCCCCACACGGAGACCAGCCGGGGACCGACCGGCCGATCGACGATCAACGGGAACGGTGGCCCCTCGTGGGCCGTGACCCGGCAGGCCGGCAGCAGCCCGAGCAGCGCGAGCAGACCGAGAGCCACGGTCGTGGCAGGGCGTTGGCGGTGGCTCGTCGGGCGGTGGCTCGTCACGTGTCTCCTCCGGCTCCTCAGCTTCCCAGAAAGGTACCGCGCATCTCCATCGGTTGCGACAGGAGCCACAGCGCGACGGTATACAGGACGACGAGCAGCCCGGCCCAGGGCGCGAACGCCCGCTGTGCGCGCTCCGCGGTCACGCGCTCCGCGATGCGATAAGCCACCAGCAGCGAGCCGAGCAGACCGAGGCTGAGCAGCCCGATCTGCAACGGGTAGACGAGCTGAGCGGACAGGCCTCCCCAGGTCCAGTCCGGTGGCCCGAGCCAGGGCACGCCGGCAGCGCCCAGGGCGCTCTGCACCACCGGGATGAAGGTCCCCAGCCCGGTGAGCAGGTGGAAGCCGTAGTGCCCCAGCCAGATCCCGAAGCCGAGCGGGATCAGCGAATAGACAAACCGGTTGACCAACGGCACGAGCGGCTCGCGAATGCCGGTGCCGAGACGCGTGAGATAGCCGGCCAGACCGAGCAGGAGAATGGGCTCGAGCACCAGCACGACGCCAAACAACACGCCCAGCACCAGCCCTTCCCGCTGGGTACCGAGGACCCCTGCCAGCCAGCTCTGGACCGCGTAGACCGGGCTCACCATGCCAAAGGTGTTGAGCAGCGCGCCAAAGGTGAAGAGCAGCGCCAGAGCGCCCAGGTCCCGGCGCTTCGAGAAGCGGCCCACGCCCGACCGCCGCGGGTCGGTCCACAGCTCGCTGCCCGGGACCCGTGGGGTCATGCCGACGTTGTCGTGGGGGCAGGCGTAGACGCAGTCGAGACAGAAAGTGCAGTCCATGTTGCCCACCTTGCGCGGCTGCGCCAGGGCCAGCTCGCAGCCCCGCTGGACGATGACGTCGGGCTGCTCGGGGTCGCGGGTTCCGCGGATGCAGTCGAGAGTGTCGCAGGTCGTGCAGACCTCCGGTTGCCGCACCTGGACCTCCAGCGGCGACATCGTCGAGGCGACGAAGTTGAACTGCCCCACCGGACAGACCCACTTGCAGAAGGAAGCCCGCTTGAACAGTAGATCGACCGCGAGCGCGGCGACGAAGTACGCCACGATCAGCCAGGCGGTCCACCACGGGGAGCCCCACAAATCGAACAGCTCGTAGGCGAAGAGCACCAGGGCGAAGAGGCCCAGGGACAGCCACTTCGAGCGCAGCCGCCGCGGCCAGTGCCAGCGGGGCTGGATGAAGCGACGGGCCAGGTTGCGCGGCAGCATCAGCGGACAACCCATGCACAGGAGATTGCCGGCCAGCAGCAGCATGGCGACCAGCACCCCCCGGTAGTGCACCCAGGTCAGCACGGTGGCCAGGTTCTTGGGCGCGAGCCGCGGGCCGAACAGACCGTGAACGATCATCGCCAGCGCCAGGACGAACAACGGCACCTGCATCGCAGTGCGCGAGTGGCGCCAGCGGAGAAAGCGGCCGATCCCCGGAAGCCGGAGCGCGTCGAAGCCGCTTCGGGGCAACCGCGGAGCGCTGACCGTCTCGACCGTCATCAGATCCCCGACTCACCGGTCTGTACTCCCGGCAGATCCTTCTGCCGCTGCAGGATGCGACCGTCCGGCAACGTCGCTTCGACGAGGAGGATCCAATCTCCCGCCATCGTCAGGTCGATCGAAGCCTCGTAGCGACCCGACGCCGTCTGTCGGGCGTCTTCGAGCACGGGCTTCATGCCGGGATGCGACATGGTGCCCTCCAGGCGGATCTGCGCGCCCTCGACCGGCTCGCCCGTGGTGCGGTCGGTCAAGGTGAGCGCGACGAAGGTCGGTCCGGTCCGCGGGGGCTCCGGTTGCACCGACCACGCCAGCTCGATCTCCGGCGCCGCCCCGGCCGATGGTTGGCACCCGACGACGACCAGCCAGATCGCAACCGGAAGCGCCAGGGAGACCTTCACGAGTGAATCGGGAAGGGTCGGGGGTGTGCGAGACCGCACCACGGCCGCCTCAGGCCGTCGCTTGCTGGGAACGGACCAGGCACGTGCACCGCGCATGGGTTTCCTCTCCCACGGGCGGGAACATGTGGTAGTACATCCCGATGACCATCGGTATGAAGACCAGCGAGTTGTAGAGCAGATGGAGCTCGACCCGCGGGATCCAGATCTGCGCGATGCTCATGGGGATGGGCGAGTTGAAAAGATTCCGCCCCACCAACGCTTGCCCCTGGAGCAGCGCGTGCTCGATATGGTGCCAGAACTGGATGACCAGCGAGACGTTCCACCACACCCGCGAGAGGCCGGTGAATCCCGGGCGCAGCATCCAGATCCCGACCAGCATCACGAGCGCGTAGGCATAGTGGAGAAGCTCCGAGCTGACCAGCCAGGGGAACCACAAGCCGAGCACACCGCGGGACTCGGGGATCGGCCACCCCAGGGCGTAGACCTGGTAGGCCTGAGCCAGGTGCTCGGCCCAGTGGGCGAGGACGATCACCATGAAGATCTGAAGGGCCCGCTCGTGCCAGGCGGTGTTCAAGCGGTCGACGAGTCGGGAGAGGGGACGGTCGGAAGGGGCGACTGCCGCAGAAGAGGGCCGATGGACAATGCTTTCAGTCATGGGGCGCCACGCTAAGCATCGATACCGCAACCATGTGGCGCGGCATTACATCACAAGAGATCGCTGCCCGAAGGAGCGGGCGAAGCTTCGAAGCGCGGCCGCACAGCATGATCAGCCGCGCACTCACTTTCCTGAGCCTTTAACGTTGAAAATTATAGCCCGGCCCGGGGCCGGTGGCAAGTGCGGGTGCCAGGCCCCCAAGATCGGGGTAGCATGCAACTCCATGGCGGCCACCGCAGACCTCCTCCCCGAGCAGCGGCAAGCCCTCGCGTACCTCCGAAGAAAGGGTACGGAGGCACCGCTCGCCGGAATCCTCCAACGTGCCCGGGAGACCTTCGAAGCGCTCGACAGGCTCCTCGGGGGGCTGACGGAGGAGCGGGCTCGACAAAAGCCCTCGCCTGAGGGTGGAGACTGCGGTGCCGGCAAGCCTCCAGTCTGAGGCGCCTCTGGATCTCTCTTGGCCGCGTCTGGTGACCGAGCTGCAGGCGGTGAACGGAGACATCCTGGAGTTGCTCGAGGGCACCTCCGACGGCCGACTCGACTGGGTCAGCCTCGACCGACGGCGGCGCCGAAGCACTCCACCAGGACGTGCCGCCAGCCGGGCTGGTATTCGTCGCGGGACTCGGCGGCACCTTCGCCGTAGCGCTCCCATCCGCTGTGGATCAGCTCGACGCGGGTCTCCTCGGCGCCGAGCTCGTGGAAGCGCACCTCGACTTCCTGCGAGGTCTCCGCGGGTCGGCCCGGATGCCAGGTGAAGCGCACCATAGTCGGCGGCTCCCAGGTCAGGATGCGGCCCCATTCGTGCTCCGAGCCGTCCTCCAGACGCTCGAAGATGCGGCCGCCGACGCGGCCTCCGACGGTGCAGCTCACCGCCTGACCCTGGCCGATGGAGTGCGTCACCAGCGGCCACCAGGTGTGGATCTCCTCGGTAAAGATGCGAAAGGCGTCCGCGGGCGTGCGGGCTACCTGGACTTCGACGCGGACCGGTTGGATTTCGGGGATCGTGGCTTCAGGACGCGTTTCAGGACTCATCGGATTCTCCTGGGTCGAGGCCGCGTTCGGCGGTCTCTTTGAAAGCTCCGAGGACGTCGCCCCAGAATCGTTGGAGATAGGTCTCGAGCGCGCTGAGCCCGGTGGGGTCGATGCGGTAGATCGTGCGCCGCCCGTCCGGATGGGCGGTGACCAGCCGGGCCCCCTTGAGGACCTTGAGGTGCTGGGAAACCGCCGGCCGGCTCACGGGCATCTCCGCCGCCAGCTCGGCCACCGAGCGTGGACCCTTTCGCAGCAGGTCGAACACCGCCCGCCGCGTCGGATCCGCCAAAGCTTCGAGAACTGACTCGTAAGTCTTCACTAACCGTAAGTGTAGGCTTACCATTCGGGGATGTCAAGGGCCTCGACCCAGGCGATGCTGAGAGCTGTCGACGAGCAGGCGATCACCTTGGCCAGGACGGCCTGAGTCTCACGCCCTTCCTCGCCTCACACGGCCCCGACCAGGGCTCCTGGGGACCGGCGGGGTCAGCGCCCGGGGTGGAGCACCGCTCGCTCCGCTGCAGGCTCCGCCGGCTTGCACTCTCCCGACTACGCAACGTCCCGAGACAACCGGCCGCTGCAACGAGGGGTTGGGCGGCGACTCGATCGAGAACGGTCAATAGATGAATGGAACAAGGCGTTTGGCTTGCTTTCTGTAGCTGGTGTACTCGGGGTACTCGGCAACGAGAAAGTGCTCCTCGATCAACATGCGAACCACCAAGCCGAGAGTGATAATCGCCGCGGCGAGAAGTGGCAGGGCAGCGGGAGCTTCGATCTGGCCCGCCCAGACGAAATACACAATTGAGGCATAGATCGGATGGCGCCAGTAGCGATATGGCCCCGTGGTAACGAGACCCCCTTCTGACGGGTTGGCTGAAGCGTGAAAGCTCCTTCGGCCGAAAGTCCACCGAGCCCAGAGCATGAGCAGAACGGCGACGACTTGCACTGCGATCAAGACAGGGTTGTTGGCGAACAGGTGATCGAGGAATACAAGCCAGACTATTCCAGTCACTGCGACAAGGAAGCCGGTGATCGAGAGGAGGTTTAAGAACATGTTGGACGATTCAAACCCGAAGCTGCCTCGCCGTCGAACGGCTAGAATGCCAGCGACTCTCCAGTGGTCTGACATTGTTACTGCATCCAGTGTAGCAGTGCACCACACACACCGCTTGGCACGATTCTTGACTAGCGGGACCGCCGGTGCAGGGCGGCGGTCGCTCTGCGCCCGGATCTCGCCCTCGGGAATGTATTTCACCTCCGAACCTCTTAGAGCTCTAGGATGAGCGAGCGCGTCTGGGAGGAGATCTCCCGCACGCTGCGCACGAGTGCGCCCTATGGGGCGGTCCGCGAACGCCTTGCGGCGGACGGCTCGGTGGACGTGGTGCGTCTGCCGGTGTCCGGGGCGGCGTGGGTGGCGGGGCTCGCGGGGCGGGATCTGGGGAGTCCTCTGCTGGTGCTGGTGCCGACGGAGTCCGACGCCCTCGCCTGGCTCGAGGCGGCGAGCCTCTTCTGTGGCGAGCCGGCGGTGTACTTTCCCGCTCCCTCCCTGACCCCCTATCAGGCCACCGACGTTTCCCTCCTCGTCCGTGCCCAGGAGTCGGTGGCGCTGGACCGCATCCTCCGGGCCACGGCGACCACGGTGGTGGCGACGCCGCGGGCGCTGTTTCGACGGCTTCCGGATCCGGAGACCTTCCGCCGGGGTGTGCGGTCGCTGCGCACCGGCGACGAGCTCGAGCTCGAAGGGCTCACCGCCCACCTGATGCGCTGGGGCTATCACCGCACCGATCTGGTGACCGAGGTGGGCGACTTCGCCATCCGTGGCGGCATCTTCGACCTCTACCCCCCGGGGTTCGAGGACCCGATACGCCTCGACTTCTTCGGCGACACCCTCGACTCCGTCCGGCGTTTCGACGCCGTCTCTCAGCGCTCCGAGGAGCGGCTGGACGAGGTGCGCATTCTTCCCCTGTCTTTGTTCCCCTCCGGCGGGGCCGCCGCCGACGCTCTGGCCGACGCGCTGGAGCGGGAGCTGGTCGAGGATCCCGACGCCAAGGGACCGGAGATGGAGGACACCCTCGCCGCGTTGCGCGACCGCGGCGAATTCCCCGGCTGGGAGAGCTGGCTGCCGTGGCTCGACGGCGCCGAGGCGATGCTCTCGGACCTGCTGCCGGGCGCCCTCGTCGTCGCCGTCGATCCGCCCGCCCTGCTGCGCGAAGCGGAGCATCACCAGGAGGCCCTGGAGTCCGACTTCACAGCCCGGCGTGCCCGCAAGCGGCCAGTGCTGCCGCCGGAGGCCCTCGAGCACCCCGAGGAGCGCGTCGAAGCGGTGCTCGAGGCGGCGCGGCTGCGGGTGCGGGACCTGGTGCTCACCGGGGAGACGGCGGGGGAGGCGGTGGATTTCGCCGCCACCACGACGGATCTCTTCCACGGTCAGCTCCCGCGCTTCCCGCAGGAGGTGGCGGCGGTGCGCGAGCGCGGCGAGCGGGCGCTGGTGGTGGTGGCGCCGGGGCACCGGCGGCGGGTGGAGGAGCTGTTGGAAGGCCGTGGGCTGATCGGCGCGGATCGTCCAGCCGGGGCCGGCGTCGAGCTGATCGAAGGGGAGCTCGGCCGGGGCTTCCGGCTGCCGGCGGCCGGGGTGGTGCTGTGGACCGAGCAACAGCTCTTGCCCCGGTCCAAGCCGCAGCGGCGGGTGTCGAAGCGCAAGCCCCGCTACGGTCCCTTCCTCTCCAGCCTGCGGGACCTCAAGGTCGGCGACTACGTGGTCCACGCCGACCACGGTATCGGCCAGTTCGTCGGATTGCGCAACCTGGCGCCGGAGGGGGCGGACCGCGGCGGGGCGGTGGCCCTGCCCCCGGCCCTGGCGGAGCGCTTTGGCAAGGGGGAGGCGGACCGCACCGAGGTGATGGAGATCTCCTACGCCAGCGGCAAGAACCTGCTGTTGCCCCTTGCACGGCTGGACCTGGTGCAGAAGTTCAGCGGCATCGACGGCGTGGCGCCGCGGCTCGACAAGCTCGGCGGCACCTCCTGGAACCGCACCAAGGCCCGGGTTCGGAGGAGCTTGCGGGACATGGCGGACGAGCTGCTCAAGCTCTACGCCGAGCGCCAGGTGGCGGAAGCGCCGGCGATGGAGCCGGACAGCGATCTCGTGCGCCAGTTCGAGGCCGCCTTCATCTACGAGGAGACCCCGGACCAGCACGACGCCATCCGGTCCATCTACGAGGACCTCCAGAAGACCCGGCCGATGGACCGGCTGCTGTGCGGCGACGTCGGCTATGGCAAGACCGAGGTCGCCATGCGCGCCGCCTTCAAGGCGGTGGACTCCGGCTACCAGGTGGCGGTGCTAGCGCCCACCACCATCCTGGCGGACCAGCACCTGGAGACCTTCCGCCAGCGCTTCGACGGCTTCCCCATCGAGATCGACATGGTCTCCCGCTTCCGCTCCAACGCCGAGGTCAAGGAGATCCAGGGCAAGCTCGCCGAGGGCAAGATCGACATCCTCATCGGCACTCACCGTCTGCTCTCGTCCCACGACCGGTTCGCCAAGCTCGGGCTGCTGATCGTCGACGAGGAGCAGCGCTTTGGGGTGGCGCAGAAGGAACGGCTCAAGCAAGTCAAGAAAAACGTCCACGTGTTGGCGATGTCTGCCACCCCCGTGCCGCGCACCCTCCAGCTCTCGCTGGCCGACGTGCGCGACCTGTCGGTGATCGAGACGCCCCCCAAGGACCGCATGGCGGTGGAAACGGCGATCCTGCCCTTCGACCCGCAGCTCGTGCGGGAGGCGGTGGAGCACGAGATCGACCGCGGCGGCCAGGTGTACTACGTCTACAACCGGGTGGAGACCATCGAGAAGATGCTTTCCTATCTGCGCGAGATCGTGCCCCGGGCGCGCATCACCGTCGGCCACGGCCAGTTGGACGAGAAGGAGCTGTACCGGCGGATGCACGCCTTCAGCGCCGGCGAGCTCGACGTGCTGCTGGCGACCACCATCATCGAGAACGGCATCGACATCCCCAACGTCAACACCATGATCGTGCACCAGGCGGAGCGCTTCGGGCTGGCCCAGCTCTACCAGCTCCGCGGCCGGGTGGGGCGCAGCGACCAGCTCGCCTATTGCTACCTCCTGGTGCCCTCCGACCGGGTGCTCAGCGAGCCGGCCCGCAAACGGCTGGCGGCGATCCGTGAGTTCACCGAGCTCGGTGCCGGGTTCCGCATCGCCGCCCGCGATCTGGAGATCCGTGGCGCCGGCAACCTGCTGGGAGCCGAGCAGAGCGGCCATATCGCGGCGGTGGGGATCGAGACCTATCTCAAGATGCTGGAGGAGACCGTCCGCGAGCTGAGAGGCGAGGAGGTGCCGGAGGCGCCGTCCACCGCCCTGGATCTGCCGGTGACGATGTCGATTCCGGAGACCTATATCGAGAGCTCCAATCTGCGCATGGAGATCTATCGCAAGATCGCCTCCGGCGAGCAGGACGACGAGGAGGTGCTCGGCGAGCTGCGGGACCGCTTTGGCGAGCCCCCGTCCACGGTCAAGACACTGATGGAGGTGGCGGCCCTCAAACGCCGGGCCGAGGACCTGAGGATCCAGGCGATCAGCGGCCGCGGCAAGACCCTGACGCTACGTTTGCGCCGCGACGCCCGGGTGGACGTCGAGCGCCTCATCGAGCTGGTCTCCCATCGCGAGGGAGCGTCCTTCAGCCCGACCGGGGTGCTGACGCTGCAGACCCCCGGAGGCGGGCAGGAGATGCTTTTGGCCGCCCGCGAGATCCTGGAGAGCCTCGACGCTTGATCCCCTGCGCTCGCCGGGCCTCCCTGCGCCGGCGCGGGAAGCTCTGGCCCCGGCGCGTTGTTTGCATCCGACAGATGCATCGAACGATGATCGACCCTGAGCCCAGAGGGACCCGACCGGCCCGGCCCAGCCGACGGCTGACGCTCCCGGTGGCCGTTCTGGCGGCTCTTGTCGCATGCTCCGAGCCACCGCCTCCGGACGTCGTGGCCCGGGTCGCCGACCGCTGGGTTCCGATGGAGCGCTTCGACGAGTACCTCGAGCGCGCCGCGGGAGAGGATGGCGCCGATCTGCCCAGCGAGGTGCTGTCCAAGATCCTGGACCGCTTCCTGGAAGAGGAGCTGTTGATCCGTCTCGCCGAGGAACGGGGAGTCGCGAGCGCCGAAAATCCGCGCCGCAGAGTGGTCGAGCGGCTGTTGCTGTCGGAGCCGGATCCCGTGCCGACCACCGAGGAGGTCGAGCGCTACTATCGCGACCACCTCGACGACTACCGGCGGCCCGAGCGGGTGCGGTTGCGCCAGATCCTGGTCGAGGACCGCGAGGCGGTCGACCGGGCGCTCGACGAGCTGCGCGCCGGCCAGGATTTCGCCGACGTGGCCCGCCGCCATTCCCGCGACTCGTCGGGGGACAATGGCGGCGTGCAGGGCGAGCTGGCGCGGGAGGACCTGCCGCCGATGTTCGCCGGGGTCATCTTTGCCCTCGAGCCCGGCGAGGTGAGCCAGGCGGTCGAGGCCGAGTACGGCTTTCACGTCTTCCAGGTGCTCGAGCGCCTGCCGGCGGAGGTGCTGCCCTTCGATGCCGTGGTAGGCGAGATCCGACGCCACCTCCAGGAGCACGCCACCGACGAGAAGCTCGACCGTCTGGTCGAGGAAGCCCGCGACCGATATGCTGTCGAGGTCCACATCCGCAACCTCCCGTTCGATTACCGGGGGAGCTTTCATGAAGAATCGTCTTGAATCTGTGAAGCCCGAGCTCGCCGCCCTGCACGAGATCGTGTGGCCGGCCACCGCCGTCCTGCTGGCGGCCCTGCTGTCGCTGGCGGGTCTCGGATCTCTCGGTGCGGCGAGCCCGGCGCAGGCCGAGGTCCTCAACCGCATCGTCCTGCGCGTCAACGACCGCATCGCCACCCTCCAGGACTACGAGGTCCGGCGGTCGCAGCTCGTGGGGGAGCTTCTCCAGCAGGGCCTCTCGCGCGACGAGCAGATGCAGCAGATGGAGCAGCTCGGCGAACGGGTGTTCAGCGACCTCTACGAGGAGCTGATGCTCCTGTCGCGGGCCGACCAGCTCGACATCCGCATCACCGACCGGCAGCTCGACACCGTGATCGATCAGATGCGGGAGCAGATGGGCATCCCCGACCGCCAGGCGTTCCGGACCGCGGTCGAGCAGAGCGGGCTGGGCTTCGAGGAGTTCAAGCAACAGTGGCGCAGCCAGCTCCGCATGCGCGAGGTGATCACTCGCGAGGTGGAGATGCCGATCCAGGAGGAGCTCAAAGAGGAGGACCTCCGGCGCTTCTACCGCAACAACCCGGAGCAGTTCCGCACCCCGGAGAAGCACAAGCTGCGGGAAGTGGTGGTGCTGGACGACAGCGAGCTCTCCGAGGCCGAGCGGGATCGCCTGGCGCGAGCCATCGCCGAGGAGCTGCGCGCCGGCCGGACCCTGGACGAGGTGGTGCCCAGCCACGCCGAGGCGGGCGTCACCAGCGACATCATCGATCTCGGCTGGGTGCAGCAGAGCGAGCTGTCCCCGGAGCTGCGGGGCGTGGTGGAAGCCGCCGCGCCCGGCACGGTGACCGATCCGGTGCCCGCCCGCGGCGGCCTGCACGTCTGTGTGGTCGAGGACTTCGAGGAATCCACCCTCCAGTCCTTCGATCAGGTGGCGGACGAGATCCGCCGCATCGAGCGGCGCCGGCTGCGCGACGAGCGGGTGCCGGCCTACATGGAAGAGCTGGAGCAGCTCTCCTACATTCGCATCGACCCGCCACCGGGCGCTCAGAAGTTCCGCCAGTACCGCGGTTCCATGACCGAAGAGCTGCCGGAGCTGCCGGAGGAGACCGAGACCCCGGCCTCCACCGGAGACGGTGAGCTGTCCGCGAAGGCCGAGGCGGCGATCCGGGACACCGACGAGGCGTTCAAGGAGGTCACCGTGGAGGTGCCGGTGGGTCCGGCGCCAGAGGACGAGGCGGCGGCTGAGGCGGGGGAGGGAGACGAGGGAAGCGGGGGCGACGAGGCAGACGAAGGAGACGAGGCGCCTCCGGAAGAAGCGCCCCCGGGATCCTGACGACCGATTGCACTGCTGGTGCCTCTATTGGAGGTAGCCGAGGCTTCGCAGCCGCTCGCGGGTCTCGGCGTCGACCTCCCGCTCGGTCACCGGACCCGCTTGCCGACGCAGCCTCTCCCCCTCGTCGATCCAGGCCCGCAACCGGTCGTACAGCCGGAGCTCGTCGAGCCCCCCGGCACCGACCCGGTTGGCGTGCTCGCCGGGATCGGTGACGAGATCGAAGAAATACTCCGGATCCCACGAGCGGCCCCGCCCCTTGCCCACGCCCCAGCGGCGCGTCTGGGCCGCCATCACCAGCTTGGCCGGGTGCGAGCCTTCCCATCCGCCGGTCACCGAGAAGATCCCGCCGCGGACCCCCGGCGCCGCCGCGAAATGGAGTCGCGGCGCGAGCGCGTCCGTGTCCCCGGTGCCAAGAATCTGCGCCCAGAGCGATCTTCCGGAGGGATCCGGGCCGTCGTGAGCTCCGCTGCTCTCCCGGGACGCCCCGGCACCTACGAGATCGAGCAGGGTGGCGTGGAGATCCAGCGAGTCCGTGGGGCGGTCGATGTGCGCCGGCGGCACCGTCCCCGGCCACCAGAAGGTCATCGGGATGCGCAGCATCTCCTCGTAGAGCGTGTGGCCGTGGAGGACCCCGTCGTGCTCGAACAGCTCCTCCCCGTGATCCGAGGTGAGGATCACCAGGACCTGGCCGTCCCCGAAGCGAGCCTCCAGAGCGGCGATCAGCTTGGCCAGCTCGCGGTCGTTGTAGGCGAACGCTGCGGCGTAGAGCCCCCGCAGACGTCGCCGGTCGGCCTCGCCCACCTCCCGTTTTCGATTCTGGACCGCCTTGAGAGTCGCGGTGCTGCCGTCGATCGGCGAGTCGCGGTCCGGGGCGAATCGTGCGCTGAGATCGGGAGGTGGCGCGTAGGGGTTGTGGGGATGGATGGTGTGTAGGTAGAGAAAGGCCCGTTCCCCGGGTCCCAGGGAATCGAGCCAGGCGAGCGCCGCCTGTTGCACCCGGGCCGCGTTGACGTTGACCCCTCCCCGCTCCGCCGGCGAGTCGGGACCGTAGAGCACCTCGTGGGCGACGTGGTCAAAGCCCCGGTCCAGGCCGTAGGCCGAGCTCACAAAGCCGTTGCCCGAGAACAGACCGGTGCGGTAGCCGGCGGCGTGGAACCGCTCCGCCAGCAGTGGCATCCGGTCGATCGCGGCGTGCTCCTCCGGGAAGCGGAAGACGTGTCCGCTGAACAACGCCCGGGTCGAGGGCAGAGTGCTCGGGGCCACGCTCCGGTGGCCGCGGAAGGTCACCCCTTCGCGGGCCAGCCGATCCCAGGTCGGGGAGATCCCCGGTGGGCCTCCCAGGTGGCCGACGAAGTCGGCACGCAGGGCGTCCATCACATACAGCACGACCACCCGGGGAGGCTTGGGCGCCGACCCTGCCGACCCTCCCGCTTCTCCCGTCCCTTCCGGCGTCGTGGACGATTGCCCGTCCGCCGTCCAGTGGAGATCGCGCCAACGGACCGGGGGCCCCGGGCCCCGCGCCTCCAGCGTGACCCTCACCCAACCGGCCCGCTTCCCCGCGGGGAGGGCGATTCGCCGTGATCCGCGACGCCGGTCCGCTCCGTCGAGCCACTGCTCGCGGTGGAGAGGCCCCGGCTCCTCGGCGGGCTCGTCCCGGTCATCGCGCTCCACCGTGATCCGGAACCGCTGCTCCGGATGCGGCGATTTCGGCGGCACGAGCTCGCCGACGAGCGTCTGTCCGGTGCTCACCGGGGTCACCCACTCGACCCGCGAATCACCGCTCTGGACGAGGTCACGCCCGTCCCGCTCCACGCCACCTTCAGGCAGCACCGGCCGGACCCCGATCTCGAGCACGTCGAGAGGGGGCGGCGGGGAGCCCACTGGAGTCAGCTCGACGACGACGCGACCCGAGGGCAGGTCCGCCGGCAGCGGGATCTCCAGCGGGTCGGTGAGCGCGAAGACGCCCAGATCCCTGCCGGCGGCGCGGACCCGGACCCCACCGCCCGGGGCGGTGACCTCGACGAGATCGAGCCACAGCGAGCGCTCGCGGGCCGCGAGCTGGACCATCTGGAGCCGTGCACCTCGCGGCGAGGCCCCCAGCGCCGTCCGGTCTTCGTAGCGCCACGGGTGCCAGCCGCCGAGGACCCGGTTGGCGTCGCTGGAGGGGGGGAAGTCGATCCGCGAGCGCTCCACCAGGATCCGGGGAGCGCCCGCCTCGTCCAGCAGAAGGGGCGTGGGCTCGAGGTCTCGCTCGGCGAGCCGCTCGGTGCAGCTCAGCAGCCCGCCGAGCCCCAGGGCACCGGCCAGGAGAAGAAGCGGCCACCGTGTCCTCGCGGTCCCGGCGGGAGAGCTGCGAGAGGTCATCCGGGGGAGGCTAGCATGGGGCTCGGGCCCTAACGAGCTCCTCGTTCGCCCGGACGCACAGAGACCCCGGACGAGCCGGGGCCGAAGTCTCGAAGACCGGAGACTCGAACGGACGAGCGCCGCCTCGGGTCACCCCTCATGGACAGGTCTGGAACGCCTGGGTGTCCTGCACCGGCTCGAAGGGGTGCTGCGGGTCGTTGTCGTACTCGCGGGTGATACCGGCCAGGGTGTCGGTGACCTCGAGGGTCAGCTCGACGTTGGTCAAGCCGGCGGCGAAGACCCAGAAGCTGTTGAAGTCCGGCAGGCTGCACGCGTCGAGCACCTTGACGATCAGCTCGGTGTTGTTGGGCTGGAAGAACCAGAACTCGCCGCTGTCGTCGGATGGCAGGAGGGCTTGTCCCACCCCCTCTTCGTCACCGACCGTGAAGTCGACACGTACCTGGAAACGCCCATTGTTGAGACAGAGCGTGGTGGCGTCCGGTTGGCAGTCCGGGGGCACGATCTCGATCAGCTCGAGAGCCTCGTCCTTGATCAGACCGACTCCCGGGGCGTAGAGCTTGATGTCCCCCTCGGATTCGGGATCGAGGAGGTTGGTGTCCAATATCTCGATCACGTCGGTGAAGGTGCCGGCCGGCACCGTCACCTCGTTGTGCTCGCTCAGGACCTCGGCCTGGTCGAGCGCCACGCCCGGCGCCTCCTCCTCGAAGTAACGGGCTCCGACCAGAGGGTTGCCGGGCTGCAGGATGCCGGGCTTGGCGCCGTTCACGCCGGCCCGCCAGGCTCCCCCGTGGCCGACGATCTCACCGTCCTCGAAGTCGTCGACTTCCTCCCCGAAGTACCAGAGGTCCCCCGTCTCGCGGCAGAGCGCCACGAAGTTGCGGGAGACCTCGACCAGATCACCGTCCTCGGACTCGCGCTCCTCGAAGACCCGGGTCAGCACGCCGTCGACCAGCTCGGTCTCGGACAGCACGGTGAGGACCGCGGAGATCTCCACCATCTCCCCCTCGTCGTCTTCGTCTTCACCCTCCAGCACGAGCGAGTAGCCGGGCCAAAGCGGGAAATAGGGGCTGCTGCCGACGGAGGTGAAGGTACACAGGCTGCGATCGAAGTCGGAGCTGTAGTCGGGATCGTGGGCAGTGGCGTTCAGCGGCAGCAGAAGCGCCAGGAGGGTGGCGAAGATCAGGGTCTCGAGTGTGGATTTCACGGTGCTTTCCTTTCTGAGTTTGTTGGCCTTCCATCGCTTGGCGGGCTCCCACCGTGGGCCCCGGTTTTTTTGGACTCTGCCCTCCTAGATGCACGGGCGGGGAAAATCCTTCGCGGTGAGCCTGGCGCGGGCTTACGAAGCTCTCCGTCTTGCTAAGATGCCGGAATCGAGACCTTCAAGGGCCGCACTTCCAAGAGCAGCACTTCCTGACGTGGGAGCGTGACGATGCCACCGGTGCGAGGCGGGCCGCCGGCGCGAAGGATGCCGCCGGCGCCAAGGGGGTCAACGAGGCGAACGGGGTCGCTGGCGCAAAACGGCTCTCCCGATGCTGGGAAGCGCCGGGGCGTGCACGTCGCCGTCGGTGGGCTCCTGCTCGCGATCCTGATTCCGCTCGGGTCGTTCTCCGTGGCCGCCGACGCCCTTGGTCCCTTCACCGGCCTCACCCTGGAACAGGCTCTGCTCCGCCTCCAGGCCCGTGGCCTCTCGATCGTCTTCACCAGTGAGCTCGTCCTTCCGGAGATGCAAGTGCTCGCCGAGCCCCGGTCCAGCGAGCCGCGACAGATCCTCGCCGAGCTCCTGGCCCCCCACGGCTTGAGAGCCGAGGACCGTGCCGGCGGGACGTTGGTCGTGGTGGCGGCTCCGGAGGCGGCCACGGGACGACGGATCTCGGGTACCGTGCGCTCGCGGTCGACCGGAGAGCCCGTCGCAGGTGCGACGGTTCTGGTGCATCGGGCGGAGTCCGGGGCCGGTGCGGCACCGGCCGGCACCGCACAGACCGACGCGGACGGCCGCTACGAGGTCCGGAATCTCGCTCCCGGCGCCTATCGTCTGGAGACCCGTTTCCCCCAGTTCCTCCCCGAGGAGGCCCGTGGGGTGGCGGTCACCGCGACCCGGGCGGTCGAGGTCGACTTCGCGCTGCGGCCCCTGCCTTTCGTCGAGGACGAGATCGCCGTGCGACCGAGCCGGTTGTCCTTGCTGCACGAGGAGCCGGACGCCCCGCTGTCCCTGAGCCGCCGGGATATCGAGAACCTTCCCTACCTCGCCCGCGACGTCCTGCGCGCCCTCACCCTCTTTCCGGGCGTCACCGGCAACGACATCTCCGCCGAGCTGCAGATCCACGGCGGCCGGCGGGACGAGACCCAGATCCTGCTCGACGGACAAGAGCTCTACGACGCATTCCATCTCAAGGACTTCGACAACGCGGCCAGCGTCGTCGCTTCCCGGGGTCTCGACGGGGTGAGCCTGAGCACCGGAGCCTTTGCGGCCGACCGCGGGGACCGCATGAGCGGCATCGTCGACATGCGGACCCGGAGCCCGTCCGGATCCCTGCGCACGGAGCTGGGCTTGAGCTTCACCGAGGCTTACGCCCTGAGCGGCGCGGGCTTCGCCGAGGACCGCGGGGGATGGCTGGTCTCTGGACGGCGGGGCTTTGTCGATGTCACCAGCCGGGTGATCGGAGACAAGGATCCTGCCTTCTGGGACGTCTTCGCCAAGGTGGAAACGCGGCTCGGCGACCGCAACCGGCTGCGAGCCCATGTGCTGCGGGCCGACGACGAGCTCGACTTCCTGCGCACCCTGGAAGGTGTCTCGGAGCGCTTCGACACCGGCTACGATGCCGAGTACCTGTGGCTGACCCACCAGGCGACCTTCGGCGACCGGGGCCTGGTCACGACCTCGGGGTCGTGGAGCCGGCTCGACCGCGACCGGCAGGGGGGCGAGGCGGCCGAGGAAGAGGGCTTCGCGGTCTCCGACCGCCGGGACTCGGAGATCTTGGGGCTCCAGCAGGACTGGGACTGGCAAATCGGGGCGGGTTCCGCGGGACGGCGTGGGCTGCACCAGGCGGTGAAATGGGGCTTCCAGGTGCGCCGCTACGACTCCCGGTACGATTACTTCAACGACTTCCTGCTGAACGACATGGATTTCAACACCCCGCTGTCACGGCCGCCGGTGCCGCAGTTCCAGGGGGACTTCCGCAGCGAGCACATCGGAGCCTACGTTTCCGACCGTTTTTCCCCGATCGACCGTCTCACCCTGGAGCTGGGCCTCCGCACCGATCGCCACACCCTGACCGACGACACCCTGACGAGCCCGCGGGTCCACCTGGCCTGGAAGCTGGGGGACCGGCACCTCCTGCGCGCCGCCTGGGGGCACTACTACCAGAGCCAGCGACCCTACGAGCTGCAGGTCGAGGACGGCGAGACGGGCTTCTTCCCGGCGGAACGCTCCGAGCATTGGGTGCTCGGCTACGAGGCACTGCTCAGCTCCCGCGAGACGGCCCGGCTCCACGCTCTGCGCATCGAGGCCTACGTGCGCGACATCCGGGATCCCCGGCCCCGCTTCGAGAACCTCTTCGAGGCCTTCAGCTCCTTCCCCGAGGTCGAGGCCGACCGCGTGCAGATCGTCCCCGAGAGCAGCCGCTCCGAGGGCCTCGAAGCGGTGCTGCGGGGTGCGGCGGGAGGCGGAGCGCGGTGGTGGGCCAACTATGTCTATGCCTCCGCCGAGGACGTTCTCGACGGCGTCGGCGTCCCGCGCCGGATCGACCAGACCCACACGCTGAAGTTCCACTTCGAGCAGCCCTTGGGGAAGAGCTGGCGCCTCAACCTCGCCTTGCGCTTCCACACGGGGTGGCCGACCACGCCGGTCTTTCTCACGGAGGAGGGCGGAGATCCGGGAGACCCGGAGGATCCCGAAGTCGGTGAGGGCGGAGAGGATGGCGAAGGCGGGGAGGAAGGGGAGGGGGGAGAGGAGATGCCGAGGCTGGGATTCGGCCTGGGACCCCTCAACAGCGAGCGCCTGTCCAGCCATCACCGTCTGGACCTGCAGGCGAGCCGGAGCTGGAGCCTCCGCCGCGGCCAGCTCACCCTCTTCATCGACGTCCAGAACGTCTACAACCGGCGGAATCAGTCCGGGACCGACTTCGAGATCGACGAGGAGGCGGAGGCCCTGGTCCGCAAACGGGAGGCGTGGCCGGGGATCCTCCCCTCGGTGGGTGTGCGGTGGGAGCTCTAGGGGGGAGGGCGCCGCGGTGACTCAGCGGTGACTCAGCGGTGACTCAGGGTGACTCAGAGTGACTCAGCGGTCACTCGGTGGTGACCCGAGGCGCCACCACCAGCGTGCCGTCCACCGTCCGGGCGCTCAGCCCGGCTCCGGGCAGCACGACGTCCGGCGCCTGGTCCGGAGTCACGCCTCCCATCGAGCCGTGGAGGACGATGGTGTCGGCCCGCTGCGCGAGCTCCGGATCGCCATAGCGGATCCGCCATCCGGTCTCGCGGGCGACCCAGCCGAGGAGCTCGCGCAGCGTGCGGCCCTCGATGTCGAACGGCGGCGCCGTTTGCTGCACCCACTCCCATTCCGCCCCCCAGGTGTCGATCGGGGAGCGATCGAGGGTGCCGTCGGCATGCAGGGTCAGCTCCTCGCCGAGCCCCGCGGACTCCGAGATTCCGCTCTGCTCGACGAGAACCTCTCCCTCGCGGACGCGCACCCGCAGAGCGTCCGGTCCCGCGTCCCCGCCGAGCAGACGCACCTCGAACCGGGTGCCGATGTCGGTGGCGACGCCGAAGGGCGTCCTGATCTCGACCGCCGGCCGGTGCTCGGACTCGCCGCCGGTCCCGGCCTCGTCACCGGGAGCCGGCCCGGTGTCCACGTAGAGGGCGCCCTCCCGGAGCTCGATCACCGAAGCGGAGACGATCCGCGCCCGGCTCCCCGCATCCAGACGAAGCGAGGGGCCATCCTCGGACACCGATCCGGGCTTCGGGGCCGGACCGAGACGCAGCGCCAAGCTCCCTCGAAGCTCGCTGGCTCCAGGGGAGGTCTGCAGCTCGGCTCCGAGAGGGATCCTCCCGTCCGCCGGCAGGACGCTCCACGGAGCGGGATCGGCCCCGGAGCGCACCGCGGCCGACCGGATCAGAACCTGCCCTTGCCGGGCTTCCACCCGCGCCACGGCGGGGCCGGCCATCGGAGTCGTCGCCGAGTGCTGCCACCACCACCAGCCCAGACCGGCGGTGAGCACCACGGCGGCGGCCGCCGCCAACAGCGGACCGAAGGCGACACGTCGCGTGGGCCGCGGTCGATCTCGCTCGAGCCGCAGGGGTGCCGGCCGGTCAGGCTGCGTTCCGCCGTTCGTGTCGGTGCGCTCGGCACCGCTCACGGCACCCGTGTGCCGGACCCATTCGGCGCGGAATGCCGTCTTGATCGTCGCGAGATCCTTCTGTGAGACCTCCGGCCGGGGGCCTGCCTCCTCGAGAAGACGCTGCACCTCGCGCTCGGCTGTGCGCTCGTCGGCACGCTGGATGGTGGGATCGGTGGGCTCGCTCATGAGGGCGCCTCCAGCTTGCGGAAGGGGCGGATGTTGTCGGGCGGACGGCTCAGATCCTCGTAATGCTGCCGGAAGGCGTTGCGGGCTCGGGTGAGCAAGGACTCGGTCGCCTTGGGGCTCTGCTCCAGCCGCGTTGCGATCTCGTTGACCGGCAGGCGTTGGAGGTACTTCCACTCCAGAGCCCGGGCGTAATGCGGCGGCAACAGGTCGAGAGCCCGGTGTACGCGATCCCCCTTCTCCTTGCGCAGAAGCGCCCGGTCCGGGCTCTCTCCGCTGCCGCCGAGCCCTGGGAAAGGCGACGGAGTGGGCTCGGCACCGGAGCTGGAGTCCGCAGGCATGTCGTCCAGGGTCACGAGACGGGGTCGGTGGCTCTTCTTTCGAAAGTGCATGGCGATCTCGTTACGGCAGCAGGCACACAACCAGGCGAACAGCGGGGCCTCGCCGCGAAAGCCCTTCAGCTTCGTCAGGGCCTTGCAGACCGTGGTCTGCACCAGATCCCGGGCGAGGTCCGAGTCGCCGTGCAACCGGGCGAGGGCGAACCGGAGCAGGCCGGGGAAGTACCCGTCCCCGAAAGCCTCCAGGGCCAGCTCGTCTCCGGCGAGCATGGCCCGGACCAGAGCCATCTCCTCCAGGCTCGGGGACGGGGCCGGCGGATCGGGGGTGGCTTCGGTTTCGCCCATGGTTTCCTCGGCCGGTACGGCCTCTTCATCCCAGAGGATGCCACGAAGGCCGAAATCCTTCGCGGTTTGCGATGTGCGGTCATCCTTAGTACCCTTGAAGGCAACGTAGCACGCGCGAATCACCAGGGACGCCCGGACTCCCCAAAGCCCCCCGAATCCAGGACCATCTACGCCTCGGACGAACCGAGCGGGTGGATCAGCCCACGGGCTGAGCCTCCCTCTACTACGCTGTCCGCGGCTACGCTGTCCGCGGCGATTGCTGCGTCCTGGCGCGGAGACCGATCGGAGTCGTACGGCTCAACTTCAGATTTCATGCAGCTTCGCCCGCAGTCGAAGGTTGGAAAACGAGCCAGGAGGGGAAAGTCACCGTCGGCTCTCGCGCGGTGGCTCCTGACGGGTCTGGTGCTGGCTGTGGGGCCAGCTCTGCTGCCAGCTCCGCCGCCGGCCGCCAGGGTGCTCGCCGCCCAGGTCCCCGAGGCTCCTTCCTCGTCCCCCCGATCTCTGCCCGAGGTCCGCATCGTCCAGCCCGACCCGGCCGAGCCCGCGTCCGCACCGGAAGGCCACCTGGTGGTGCAGTGGGAGCCGATCGGGGATCCGGGGTCCTCTCGGGACGACGGCACCGGCTCCGCCGAGCCCTTGCCGGTGGCGCTGCTGGTAGAGCCCGGGGCGTTCGAGTACGAGCTGCGGCTGAGCTCGCTCGCGGACGATCTCGAGGACGATCCGGACACGCCGCTGGATCTCCAGACCCTCTTCGTCGGTGACGACCGGGCGTCGTTCGTCTCCGGGCTGCCCAACGGTCCGATCCAGATCCGGGTGCGGGCGGTCGCCGCCGACGGGCGGACCGGCTCGTGGTCCGAGCCTCTGCGGGTGGAGGTGCAGTACCCGTCGCGCCGGACGGTGGTGATCCTGATGTTGCTGGGCACCCTGCTGCTGGTCGCTACCGTCTCCGTGATCGTGGTCGGGCACCGGCGGACCGCACCGGACGGGAGACATCCACCATGATGGAAGGCACCGTACAGGGAACCACCGTCCTGCAGGCGTATGTCGGGTGGATCCTGCTCGCGGTCTTCGGCGTCGCCTGGATGCTCCTGGGTGTCTACTGGGGCCGCAAGGCCAAGGATCTCGAGGGATTCATGCTCGCCGGCCGCAACGTCGGTCTGGCCCTCGGGGCGGCGACCGCCATGGCCACCTGGGTCACCTCCAACACGATCCTGCTCGCCCCCAAGTTCGCCCTGCAGATGGGGATCTGGGGGATGTTGGCTTACTCCTCGGCGAGCTTCGGGCTCTTTCTCTTCGCTCCCATGGCGTTCCGCATCCGCCGTCTCATGCCCCGCGGATACACCAGCGGCGACTTCATCCGTCTGCGCTACGGCAAGGCCGCCTGGCGGGTGTTCCTCGCCATCTCCTTCGTCTACTCGATGGCGTGGCTGGTCAGCATGGGAATGGCCGGGGGCATCGTACTCCAGGCGCTGGCGGGGATCGAGTACAAGTGGGGCATGTCGGTGATCCTGCTCGTGTGTGTGGTTTACACCTTGTTCGGGGGTCTCTACGCGGTGATCGGCACCGACTTCGTCCAGAGCCTGATCATCCTGGTGGGCGTCGTCACGGTGGGCGGGTTGGTGCTCCAGCGGGTGGAGCTGGGGGAGGTCTACCAGCGGGTGGCGACCGAGCAGCCGACGCTTCTCAGCGTCTTGATGCCGGTGGCCCTGCTGTCCCTGTTCAACAACATGTTCTTCGGATTCGGCGAGATCTTCCACAACAACGTCTGGTGGAGCCGGGCCTTCGCCATGCGCGAGGGGGTGTCGCACCGCGCCTTCTTTCTGTCGGGCTTGCTGTGGTTCCCGATTCCTGTCGCCGCCGGCTTCATCGCCCTGGCCAGCGGCACCCTGGGGATCAACATTCCCGACCCCGACATGGCGGGCCCCCTCATCGCGGCCAGCGTGCTGGGACCCACGGGTGCCATTCTGGTGTTCATCGTCGTCTTCTGCTCGCTGGCGTCCAGCATCGACAGTCTCTTGGCGGCCACCTCCGACCTGCTGACGGAGGACGTGTACCGCAAGATGCTGCATCCGGACGCCGACGAGGAGCGCGTCCGTCGGATCTCTCCCCGGCTTGTCATCCTGCTGGGGGCCCTCACCTGGTTGCTGTGCCTTCCCCGGCTCGGGGACCTCATCGTGGTGCTCTTCCTCTCCGGACCGCTGGTGGCCAGCGCCATCTGGCCCGTGGCGGCCGGTCTCTACTGGAAGAAAGCCAATCCGCGGGGAGCCCTGTGGGCGATGCTCCTGGGGAGCGGCGTCGGCCTGGCGGCGTACTTCTCCATCGGTTGGTTCACCGCCAGCCTGATCAGCGCTGCGCTGTCCGCGACCGTCATGGCGGTCAGCACCTGGCTCGCCCCGTCGGAGCTCGACTGGGCGAGCTTGAACGAAGCTCCGGATGCCTGGAAGCCGGATGCAAGGAAAGTATCCCCATGACTCTGTTCTCCGAAATGGTCGTGAAGTGGCTGGTGGTGGGGTCGCTGGTGGCGGTTGCCGCCGGAGCGCTCATCCTGGTCGTCCTCCTGTGGAAAGACTTTCGAAGAGGGGAGATTTGGTGATGTCTTCCGTCGCGGACCTGAAGCCCAACCAGATCGCCCAATACCTGGACCCGCCGGAAAGCTCGGAGTCTCTGCGGCCCGAGGCGGAGGTGCTGTTCGCCGAGAAGAGGCTGCAGCCCCGGCCGCTGCGGGAGCTCGAAGGAAGCTCCATCGTCTCGGTGCGGGACCTCACCGCCGAGCAGGTGGTCGAGCTGTGCCGTTTCGCCGCCGTGCTGGAGGCGACCGAGGTCGCCTCCCACCATCCCCTGGACGGCAAGATCGTGCTCACCGCGTTCTTCGAGGCCAGCACCCGGACCCGCACCTCCTTCGAGAGCGCGGCGCTGCGTCTGGACGCCAAGATCATCAGCATCCCCGAAGGTCAGCTCACCGGGGTCAAGAAAGGGGAGTCCCTGGCCGACATCGGGGAGATGTTCAACGCCTATGGGGACCTGGTGGTCATGCGTCACACCGAGACCGAGTCCATCGACGAGATCCAGACCCGGCTTCGGCTTCCCTTGATCAACGCCGGCAACGGCTCCGGGGAGCACCCGACCCAGGCCCTGGCGGATTGGTACGTCCTCCTCAAATGGCGACCGCGGCTCGCCGAGCCGGACCTCCCGGAGGAGGAGCGTTTGCACCTGGGGATCCTCGGCACCCCCGGCAGCATGCGGGCGGTCAAGAGCTTTCTCTTGATGTCGTTGCTCTTCCAGCGGAGCATCCGCAAGGTCACCGTCATCTCGGAGATGGCGGATCCCTTCGGCGCCGATCTGGTGCAGGACATCCAGCAGGCGGGCATCGAGCTCGAGGTGACCAACGACATCCAGCACTCCCTGCCGGAGCTCGACGTCATCTACATGAACTCGATCGCCTTTCTCGGTGACAGCTATCGCAGCCTCGGCAGCCGCTACAAGCTCGACGCCGACAGCGACCTCAAGCCTGGCTCCGTCATCCTCCACCCCCTGGCCCGGCTCGACGAGCTGAGCACCAATCTCGACGATACGCCGCACAATCTCTACTTCGCGCAGGCGCACGGGGCGGTCTTCGTCCGCCAGGCACTGTTGCTCTCGCTGCTGGGGCGCCTCGACCGCCTGCCGCGCGAGATCCGCCTCGAAGCCTGAAGCACCCGCCGAGCCGGCGCGAGCCAGCACCCGACGGCACTCAGCACCAGGAGGGACCACCGACATGTGTGGGATCGCAGGTTTTTTCTCCGCCCGACCCCTCGAGGACGGTGCGGATCGCCACATCGCGCGGATGACGGAGACCCTCGCCCACCGGGGCCCCGACGGGAGCCACTGTCACCTGCAGCCGGACAAGGGGCTGGCTCTCGGTCACACGCGTCTCGCCATCAACGATCTCGGGGAGGCCGGGGAGCAACCCCTGGCGAGCCTGGACGGCCGCTACCTCTTGACCGTCAACGGCGAGCTCTACGACTTCAAGAAGCACCGCGCCCGCCTGATGGCGGACGGGGACCGCTTTCTCTCCAAGTGCGACAGTGAGATCGCGACGGGTCTCTACCGCAAGCACGGCCTGGCCTTCGTCGAGCATCTGAGAGGCGAGTTCGCCTTCGCGCTCTTCGATCTGGAGCGGGACGAGCTGATCCTGGTGCGGGATCGTTTCGGAGTCCGCCCGCTCTTCTTCCACCTCGCCGACGACCTCCTGATCTGGGGCTCGGAGGCCAAGGCCGTGCTCGCCCATCCACGGGTGCCCCGCAGGCTGAGTCGCCGCGCCGCCATGAATCAGATGATGCACACCATGGTCCCCGGGACCAGCGCCTTCGAGGGGGTCCGTTCGCTCGAGCCGGGGCATTTCCTGGTGGTGAAGCGCAGCGGCGACCGGCTCGAAGCCAAGAAGCAGCGCTACTGGGATCTGGAGTTTCCGGTCGCCGAGGAGCACGAGACGGATCCCGACCCCGAAGAGCACATCGACCGGGTCCGGGAGGCGCTCATCGAGGCGATCGTGCTGCGGCTGGAGGCCGACGTTCCCGTCGGGTGCTATCTCTCCGGGGGCATCGACAGTTGCTCGATCCTCGGTCTCGCCACCGGCGCCCAGCAGAGCCCGGTCAAGGCGTTCACCATCAGCTTCGACGACCAGGACTACGACGAGGCCGCGATCGCCACCGAGATGGCGGAGAGCATGCAGGCCGAGCAGGAGACCATCCACCTGGCGGCCGCGGACCTGTATGGGGAGAACTACCTCGCCACCGTCTGGCACGCGGAGCGTACCTTCTACAACACCCTCGGGGTGGCCAAGCGGTGCATGAGCCAGCGGGTGCGGGAGTGCGGATACAAGACGGTGATCACCGGGGAGGGCTCGGACGAGCTGTTCGGCGGCTACCCGGCCTTCAAGCGCGACATGTTCGAGCACGGTCTCGAAGATCGGCCGGCCCGCGTACGACGGGAGCTCCTCGACAGCCTCGAGCGCAGCAACGAGCTGTTCCAGGGGGCGATCCTGACGCCCCGGCGGGAGAGCCATCCCGCCTTCGACCGCCTGTGCGGCTTCACCCCCGCCTGGCTCCAGCCCTGGCTTTCCACCTGGAGGCAGGCGGAGCCGCTGTTCAGCCCCGAGGTGCGCGAGGAGCTCCATGGCTACGACCCCGTGGAGGCCATCGCACAGGAGCTCGATCCGGCCCTGCTGAAGGGACGTCATCCCCTGGACCAGGCCCAGTACACCTGGAGCAAGACCATGCTCGAGGGGCAGATCCTCAACTGGGGCGGCGACCGGGTCGACATGGCGAGCTCGATGGAATCGCGACCGGCCTTCCTCGATCACCACGTGGCGGCGGCGGCGGTGCGTCTCCCTCCCTCGCTCCGGATCCACGGCAGCACCGAGAAGTGGGTGCTGCGGGAGGCGGTCCGCGGCGTCCTGCCGGAGGTGCTCTACCGGCGCGAGAAATTCGCCTTCATGGCGCCGCCCGCGCACACCGACGACCGCAAGAGGCGAGCCCTGGGCTCGCTGGTCGAACGCTACCTCGACCGGAGGTCGATCGAACGCGCCGGGCTCTTCGATCCGGGGCGGATCGCGACCTTCCTCGACGATTGCCGTGCGGAGACCGACCCGGTGGCGCTCAACCAGAAGGACAAGATCCTCAACCACCTCCTCTGCCTGCAGATCCTCCACGACCAGTACATCGAGCAGAATCGCTAGCCGGAGTAGCCGGAATCGTTCTTGGCCAGCCACCGGTCGAGCACCAGCAGCGACCAGACCTGCTCGTTGGTCAGGTCGAGCATCCCGGGAAGACGCACGACCCCATGGCTCTCCAGTCGTTGCAGGGCGGAGCGCCACAACCGGGGTTGCTTCTTCACCCAGCGGGCGATGGCGAGATTGAAGCCGCGCTTTGGCCGCTCCAGGTAGCCCTCGGGAAGATGCGGTGCGGCGACCCGCCGGAGGAGGGCCTTGCCCCGGTCCGTATCGGGGTCCCGGTGGATCGTTGGGTCGAGGGAGATCGACAGCTCCGCGAGACGGTGGTCGAGCAGGGGGGGACGGACCTCCAGCGACCAGGCCATGCTGGCCCGATCCACCTTGGTCAACAGATCGTCGGGCAGATAGGTGTGGAAGTCCACGAGCTGCACGCTCTGCTGGATCGGCAGGTCGTCGCGCCAGTATCGGCGGAGGTGCCAGAGGAGGTCGTCGTCGGATCCGCGCTCGGAGGGAGATGGGCCGGTCGACAGGGCCGGCCCGAGGAGGCGCCGAACCTGGGCCGGCGTGAACGTACAGACGAAGGCCGCATACCGTTCGAGACCTTGCAGGGATCGCCGCTGGGAAGACCGCCCGGGCTTGGTCATGGGAGGTGCGATGCGGGCCAGGAAGGCGGAGAGGCGGCTGGGGGGAGCCGTCATCGCCCGTCCGTGCCAGCGGTAACCGTAGAACATCTCGTCTCCGCCTTCGCCGCTCAACGCGACCTTGACGTGCTCGCGGACGAGGCGTGAAAGGAGCCAGACCGACAACGCGGCCGAATCGCCAAACGGCTCCCCGAAGGTCGAGACGAGGGTGTCCAGCGCGTCCGACAGATCGATGTCCTCGGCCGGGAGCACGTGGTGCCGGAGACCCAGGTGGCGGCACAGGGCACGCGCCGGGTCGGCCTCGTCGCGGTGCCTCTCCGGCTGGCTCAACGTGAACGCGAGGATCGAGCTGGCGGAAAACGCCGCGATGCTCCCCGAGTCGACGCCACCGCTGAGAAAGAGCCCGAGGGGCACGTCGGCGACGGAGCTCTCCCGCACCGCCGTCTTCAGGAGCCCCTCCATCTCCCGAGCCGCCTCCTCGAAGCCCAGCCCTCCGGGGCCCGTACCCGTTCCTGTTCCCGAGCCCGCCTCCGAGCTCGTCCTGTGGGCTCGGGGCTCGAGGCTCCAGTAGCTGCGGATGGTGAAGTCCCCGTCCCGCCAGCGCAGGAAGTGGGCGGCGGGCAGCTTGAAGATGCCCTTCCAGGGCGTCTTGGGCGTCGGGATGTAGCCGTAAGTCAGGTAATCCCGCAGCGTGCCGGTGTCGAGGTCCGGCCGTCCGAGCTCGAGGAGCGGAGCGACCTCGGAGGCAAAGGCGAGACCTGTCGGGGTGGGACGGTAGTACAGCGGTTTGATTCCGAAGCGGTCCCGGACCAGGAAGAGCTCTCGGGTGCCCTCGTCCCAGACGGCGAAGGCGAACATCCCGTGGAGCTTGGTGAGACCCTCCGGACCCAGCGCTCGAAAGCAGCGTTGCACCACCTCGGTGTCGGATTGCGAACGGAATGGACCCGGAAGCTCCCGGCGCAGCTCCCGAAAGTTGTAGACCTCGCCGTTGTAGACCAGGACCTGCCCGTCGCCCCGCATCGGTTGGTCGCCGGCCGAGGAGAGGTCGAGAATCGACAGCCGGGTATGCCCCAGATGGGCGGTCTCCGACCGCCAGATACCCCGGGAGTCGGGACCCCGGTGCTCGAGAAGCGCCGTCATGCGCTCGATTTCTGACGTCTCTCCCGCCCCAGGACCGACGATACCGACGATTCCGCACATGAACGACTCGCTCCTTCGTGAAGCTTGCCATTGTAGAGGATCGCTCCGGAGCACCCCGCCGGTCTCTACAGTCCACTTTGGTCCACTGGGCGGAGGACAGGGTCGGATCGGGCTCCGAAGACGGCCGTGCCCCGATCCTCCTTGGGAGCCTTCTTTCGAGGAGGAGATCTAGATTTTCCACCCCAAGCTCATCCGAACCCTATAGATTGAGGTCTCCTTCACTGGCGACGCTCGAAGAATTTCGGGCCCGACATCGGCCTCGTCCCTCGGGACAAGCTGCGCCCATGGGGAACGAGCCGAGATCTGGAGAGGTCCGATCGAGAAGAAAGTGGATAATAATGGACAAAAGTGGAGCAAATTGCTAGAGTTCCGGCTCAAGACGTCGGAGCAGTGTCGCTGGATCACCGGCTCTAAAATCGGGCGACGCGGGCGGTTTGCATGTTTCGTGGCAGCGCACCCACAAAGATCGACGAGAAAGGGCGTCTCAAGATGCCCACGGACTTCCGCCGCTTTCTCGACGAACGCTACGGCCGCGACCTCTTCGTCACCTCCATCGAAGGGGAGTCCGCGCTGATCTATCCGCTTCCCGTCTGGGAGGAGATCGAGGCCCGGCTTGCGGCGATGCCCTCCACCAACCGCACCAAGGTTCGATTTCTCGAGCGGGTCAGCTATTTCGGTCAACAGGTGGGCATGGATGCCCAGGGGCGCCTTCTCGTGCCCCAGATTCTGCGGGACAAGGCCGCGATCACCGGCGAGGTTGTCGTCAGTGGCCGGCTGGATCACCTCGAGGTGTGGAATCGCGAGCGGTTGGAGGGCCGCCTGGAGGAAGAGCCGTTCACCGACGAGGACTTCCGGATCCTCAGCGACAGCGGGATCTGAATGGGATCGATCGACGATGTCCATCACGACGAAGAAGGCCGAGACGGCGCACACCACGAGCCGGTGTTGCTGGCCGAGACCCTGGAGTATCTCGCCCCGGAGCGGGGTGGAGTCTTCGTCGACTGCACGCTCGGCCTCGGCGGCCATGCGGAGGCGATTCTCGGGGTCTCTCGGAGTGTACGCCTGGTGGGCATCGACCGCGATCCAGAAGCTCTCGAGCTCGCCGGACGGCGCCTCGCCCGCTTTGGCGACCGGGTCCGCCTGGTGGAGGGCAATTTCCATCATCTGGCGGAGCTCCCGGGGATTCCGGGCCCGGGCGAGGCGGCCGGAGTGCTGGCGGATCTGGGCGTTTCCTCGATGCAGCTCGATCGGAGTGAGCGGGGATTCAGCTTCCGCGCGGAAGGACCCCTCGATATGCGCATGGGAGGTACGGGCATGACCGCAGAGAACGTCATCCAACGATACTCGGAGGACGAGCTGACGCGAATTTTCCGCGAGCACGGCGACGAGCGGCAGGCTCGGCGCATCGCCCGCGCGGTGATCGCGGCGCGGGAGGAGAGTCCGATCACCACCACCTCCCAGCTCGCCGAGCTGATCCATCGGGTCAAGGGCCCTGAGCGCCGTTCCCGGAGCCGAGGACGGGGGCGTCGGGGAGGCTCGTCCGCACGGACCACGGATCCGGCGACCCAGGTGTTCCAGGCGCTGCGCATCGAGGTCAATCGGGAGCTCGAAGGGCTCGAGCAGGCCCTGGACGCCGCGGTGGCGATCCTGGAGCAGGAGGGCCGGTTGGTGGTCATCTCCTACCACTCCGGAGAGGACCGGATCGTCAAGAACAAGCTGCGCGACCTGGCCCGGGGAGAGAAGGATCCGGTGACCGGCCGCACCCGCAGCGAAACCCAGCTCATCGAGGTGCTGACCAAGAAGCCGGTGCGGCCGTCCGAGGCCGAGGTGGAGTCCAACCCGCGCTCGCGCTCCGGCCGGTTGCGCGCCGCCCGGAGGCTTGGATGAGCGCGAGCCCGTACGTCCTCCGCCGTCCGGTGGAGAACGAGCATCTGGTGCGCGAGCGGGATCGTCGCCGGGTGCGCGACCTGCTGCGGGTGCTGCTCCTGGTGACCCCCCTGGGGCTGGCACTGCTGGCCTACACCTGGGTGCACCTCGAGCACCTGGAGACAGCGTTCCAGATCCGCGAGATCGAGCAGGAGCTGCACTCGCTCGAGCGCCGCGAGCGCCAGCTCCGGTTGGAGGCCGCCTATCTGTCGAGCCCACAGCGCGTGCAGGAGCTGGCGGAAACGGAGCTCGATCTGGCACCTCCGCGGCCGGATCAGATGGCCTTTGTGGAGGGAGAGACTCCATGAGAGGTGCTCTATGAGAGGTGCTCTATGAGAGGTGCTCTGCAAGATCGAGCTTCCTCTACGGGAATCCCCTCTGGAGCCGTCCCGAGGGCGAGCTCAGGCCGAGACCGGGGCCTCCGCAAGAGTCGGCTGGTGGCGGTGACGGTCTTCGCTGGGCTCTGGTTTCTCGCGGTGGGAGTCCGTCTGGTCTATCTCCAGGTGGAACGCCACGAGCACTACGCCGAGCGGGCCGAGCGCCAGCAGCAGGAGATGGTGGTCTTGAGCGCGCCTCGCGGCACGCTCTTCGATGCCCGGGGCCGGGTCTTGGCGGTGTCGGTGCCGGTGGACTCCGCCTATGCCGAGCCGTGGCGGATCGAGGATCCCCAGGCCACCGCCGAGGCCCTCGTTTCGGCTCTGGACGGAGTGGAGGTCGGGAAGCTGGCGGACCGTCTGGCGGAGAATGTAGCTTCGGTGGTGGTCAAGCGCAAGTTGGACGCGCCGGAAGCGGAGCGGCTGCGCGGGCTGCTCCAGGAGCGGGAGCTACCGGGTGTCTATTTCGTCGAGGAAACCAAGCGCTACTATCCCAATCGAGCCCTGGCCGCCTCCGTGCTGGGCTTCGTCGGCACCGACGACACCGGTCTCGCCGGGCTCGAGCAGCTCTACGAGAACGAGGTGGCGGGACGCCCGTACCGTCGCTCGCTGCTGCGGGACGCCCGCCGCGAGACCGCCGACCTGGCCAACGGAGCCTCTCGGGCGGAGGCCGGACGCGATCTGGTCCTGACTCTCGACGCGGCTCTCCAGCACATCGTCGAGCGCGAGCTGGAGCGCACGGTCGAGCGGCACGACGCGCGGAGCGGCAGCGTGGTGATGCTCGATCCGCAAACCGGCGGCGTGTTGGCCATGGCGTCCTTTCCGTCCTTCGACCCCAACGACTTCCGCCGCTTTCCGAAAGAACGATGGCGCAATCACGCGATCCAGGACGCCTTCGAGCCGGGCAGCACCTTCAAGATGGTCACGGCGGCGGCGGCGCTGGCTGCCAACGTGGTGGATCCCAGCGATGTCTTCGATTGCGGGCAGGGCGAGATCCGCGTCGACGGTCGTCGGATCCGCGACCACAAATCCTTTGACCTCCTGACCTTCCGCCAGGTGATGGCGAAGTCCAGCAACGTGGGAGCGATCCAGGCGGGGCTCGCCGTGGGAGGCGGACGGCTCCACTCGATGATCCACGCCTTCGGTCTTGGGGCTGCCACCGGCATCGACCTCCCGGGGGAGGCGACCGGAACCGTCCATCCGATGCGTGACCGCGACCGGCTGCTCACCGCCTACGTATCCTTCGGGCAGAGCGTCTCGGTGACCGCTTTGCAGCTCGCCAACGCATTCGCCGCGGTGGCCAATGGCGGAACTCTCTACCGTCCTCACGTCGTGGCGGAGATCGGAGCCGGCAAGGGCTCTCCGGGGCGGACGATTCCGACGGAAGAGATCGGGCGCCCCCTCCATCCCTCCACGGCGCGCGAGCTCGGACGCATCCTCGAGGGTGTGGTGGCGCCCGAGGGCACCGGTCAGGCGGCACAGATCGCGGGCTACCGGGTCGCCGGCAAGACCGGCACGGCCCAGACTGCGGAGGCCGGCGGTTACTCCAGCACCCGCTTTGTCGCTTCCTTCGTCGGATGGGTCCCGGCGCGGGAGCCGCGGCTGGTGGCGGCGATCGTGATCGACGAGCCTCGGCGACCTCTCTATCACGGCGGCCAGGTGGCGGCGCCGGCGTTTCAATCCCTCGCCGAGCAGGCACTGCTGGCTCTGGGAGTGCCTCCGGACGAGCCGGGAGCCCCCGAGCAGCCTCACGTCGGGCCGGTATTGCTGGTGGAGTCCCGCCGAGGTGTCTCGCAGGGATACCGCCAGGCGCGGTACCAGAGTGGGGATCCGAGGGCTCATCCCTCGGGAGATGCGGGAGTCGGGAGACCATGAACGGGATCTCTCTCTCCGACCTGATTCGAGGCCTCCCCATCCGTGGGGAGGCCGACCTGCATCCGGACCTCGCCACGGTCGACGTCACCGGGGTCGGCCACGACTCCCGCCGAGTCACCCCCGGGGACCTCTTCGTGGCGATCCCCGGCGACCGCTTCGACGGCCGCGATTTCGCCGTCGAGGCCATCGCGTCGGGTGCGGTCGCGGTCCTGGGCCAGGGCGAGCCTCCGGTGGGGCTGGGGGTCCCGTGGTTGGCTGCGGATGCGCCTCGGGATCTCCTGGGACCGCTGGCGGCTCGCGTCTATCGGCGGCCGGACCGGGAGATGACGCTGGTGGGTGTCACCGGGACCAACGGCAAGTCCACGGTGGCGATGCTGACCTCCTCCGTGCTCGGCGTAGCGGGCCGGCCGGCCGGTCTGATCGGCTCCCTCGTCTACCGCTTTGGCGACTGGAGTGAGCGGGCCGAGCGTACGACGCCGGAGTCCTCCGACCTCCTGCGCCTGCTGCGACGCATGCGCGACGAGGGTGCACGCGCGGTGGCCATGGAGGTCTCCTCCCACGCGCTGGCTCTGGGCCGGGTGCGGGAGCTGCGCTTCGATGTCGCCGTGTTCACCAATCTCAGCCGCGACCACCTGGATTTCCACGGCGATCTCGAGAGCTATTACGCCGCCAAACGCCAGCTCTTTCGCCAGCTCGAGGGGCAGGGGGCGACAGCCGTCGTCTGCGTTCAGGACCGCTTTGGCCGGCGATTGGCCAAGGAGCTCAGCGCCGAGCTCCGAGGCGGACTGGAGGGGGCGGAGGGAGGGGTTGGACTGCTCACCTATGGGGACGGAGGCGACGTCCAGATTCGCGATCTGGAGCTCTCGGAGACGGGCACCCGATTCACCGCCGTGACACCCCGCGGAGAGGTGTCGGTGGTCTCGAAGCTCCGAGGTCGATTCAACGCCGACAACCTGCTGGCCGTCGTGGCGGTGGGGGAAGCCCTGGAGCTTCCCTGGGAGGCGGTCACCCGGGCGCTGGCGGAGCACGCTCCGATTCCGGGCCGCATGGAGCCGGTGGATCGGGGTCAGCCCTTCCCGGTCTACGTCGACTATTCGCACACGCCGGCAGCCCTGGAATCCGCGCTCCTGGCGCTCCGGGAGCTTGCCGGCCGCAAAGTGATCCTGGTCTTCGGCTGTGGGGGAGACCGGGACCCGGGCAAGCGGCAACCGATGGGGCGGATCGCGGGGGAGCTGGCGGATCTCCCCATCCTCACCAGTGACAATCCCCGGACCGAGGATCCCCTGGCCATCATCCGCACGGTCGAGACCGGGCTCAAAGCCAGCGGCAATCCCAATTACCGGGTGATGCCCGATCGGCGCGAAGCCATTCGTCGCGCCGTGGCGGTCGCGGGTCCGGAGTCCGTCGTGCTGGTGGCGGGCAAGGGGGACGAGGCGGTGCAGCGGGTCGGCACGCGCGAGGAGCGCTTCCTCGATCGCGAGGAGATCGAACGGGCCCTGGAGGAGCGTTGTGGTTCGCAGAAGCTTGGATGAAGCTGCACGGGCCATGGAAGGTCGGCTCCTCGCCGGCGACGGAAGCCGTGTCTTCGACGGCGCCGCCCTCGATTCGCGCCAAATCCTCCCCGGGCAGCTCTTCTTCGCTCTGGCCGGCGAGCGGACCGACGGTCACCGCTTCGTCGGAGATGCCGGTCGCCGGGGCGCGGCGGGCGCCGTGGTGCATCGCGAGGATCCCGAGCCCTGGAGCGACATGGGCTTGATCCGTGTGGAAGACACCTACGACGCTCTCCATGCGCTGACCCGCCACGTGCGGCAACGGGTGCCGGAGCGTCTGGTGGCGATCACCGGCTCGGTCGGCAAGACCACCACCAAGGAGCTGCTGGCGACCCTGCTGAGCCGCCGGTTCCGGTGTGCCCGCAATCCCGGCAACCTCAACAACCTCTTCGGCTTCCCCCTGGCGTTGCTCAACATCCCGGAGGACACCGAGTGGATGGTGGCCGAGATGGGGATGTCGACCCCGGGCGAGCTGGGACGGATCAGCCGGCTGGGACGTCCGGACGTCGCCGTTTTCACCTGCATCCGGGAGGCCCACCTGGAGCTCTTCGGCACTCTGCGCAGGATCGCCGAGGCCAAGGCGGAGCTGCTGGAGGGTCTGCGGGAGGATGGGCGGATCGTGGCCAACGCGGCGGACCCCGAGGTGGTGCGCATCGCCTTGCGCCACCGGGAGACGCATCCGGAGGCTCGGGTGATCTGGTACCGGATGGACACCGACGTCGAGGAGCCCCGGAAAGGGCAGGACGAGGGCGAGGGGATCGAGGCTCCGGACCCCGACTACCGGGCCACCGGCGTCAGCCCTCTCGGCGATCGGCTCGGACATCGCCTGCGCTTGCGGGCACCGCGGGGTGATGTGAGCGTCGAGCTGCCGCTCCTCGGGCTCCACAACGTGGAGAACTTTCTCGCCGCGGCGGCCACCGCGGCCGAGCTGGGTGTACCCCTGGACGAGATCGCCGCGGCGGCCGCCGAGCTGGCCCCGGCGAAAGGGCGGGGCGAGGTGCACCGGCTGGCGGGAGGCGTCCTCCTCGTCGACGACTCCTACAATTCCAATCCCGCAGCCCTGAGCCGGGCTCTGGAGGGCACCGCGCTCCTGCCTGGCCGACGGAGGTGGGCGGTGCTGGGCGACATGCTGGAGCTCGGTCCCGCCGGCGAGGGCTTTCATCGCCAAGCGGGGGAAGAAGCGGCGCGCCGGGGCTTTGACCCGGTGATCGGGGTGGGTGAGCTTTCCCGGGAGCTCGTGCACGGCGCCGAGCGGGAGAGCGGGGTCCGCTGGTTCGCCACCACCACGGAAGCCGCGGAGTGGGCCGTCGGCGAGCTACGGGACGGCGACGTGGTGTTGGTCAAAGGCTCCCGCGGCATCGGTCTCGAGGCCGTGGTCGAACGACTGAAGCGCGCGAGGGGAGACGGCTGATGCTCTACCATCTCCTCTTTCCGCTCTCCGAGCACCTGGCGGTGCTCAACGTCTTCCGGTACATCACCTTCCGCGCGGCGGGCGCGACGGTGACGGCGCTGTTGTTGTCCCTTCTCCTCGGGCCGTGGTTCATCCGTACCCTGCGCCGGCTGTCGGTCGGGCAGAACATCCGCGAGGTGGGTCCCGACAGCCACCAGATCAAGGCCGGAACCCCCACCATGGGCGGCGTGTTGATCTTGATCGCGGTGACCGTCCCCACCCTCCTGTGGGCGCGGCTATCGAATCTCTACGTCTGGGTCGTGCTGGCCACCACCCTGGCATTCGGGCTCATCGGGTTCCTCGACGACTACCTCAAGCTGGCTCGTCATCGCAACCTGGGGCTCACCGCACGCTCCAAGCTCTTGCTCCAGGTGGCGGTCGCCGCGGCCGCAGGCTGGATCCTGCTCGCCTTGCCGGCCCCCTTCGACTACTCCCCGGACCTGGTGTTCCCGTTTTTCAAACGGCTGATCCTGCCCCTGGGCCTGCTCTACATCCCGTTTGCGGTGCTGGTGGTCGTGGGCTCCTCGAACGCGGTCAACCTCACGGACGGCCTCGACGGCCTGGCGATCGGTGCCACCCTGGCAGCGGCGGCGACCTATGCCATCTTCACCTATGTGGCGGGCAACCGGGTGGTGGCGGATTACCTCCAGGTGGTCTCGGTTCCGGGGGCCGGTGAAGTGACCGTCGTCTGCGGTGCGTTGGTCGGTGCCAGCCTCGGTTTCCTGTGGTTCAACTGCCATCCGGCCGAGATCTTCATGGGGGACGTCGGCTCGCTCTCCCTGGGCGCCGCCATCGGCATGGTGGCCATCGTCGCCAAGCAGGAGATCCTGCTGGTGCTGGTGGGCGGTTTGTTCGTGCTGGAGGCGGTGTCGGTGATTCTCCAGGTGGGCTCCTTCAAGCTCACCGGCCGCCGGGTGCTGCGCATGGCCCCCCTCCACCATCATTTCGAGCTCGCCGGCTGGGCCGAGCCCAAGGTGATCGTCCGTTTCTGGATCCTCGCCGTCCTGTTCTCGCTCCTGTCTCTGTCCACCCTCAAGCTCCGCTAGGAGATACGCACGGATGACGCCTTCCTCGACCCCCGCAACGGATCGCGATCGCTCGGCCGCCTTCCAGGCCTGGAGCACGGCGCTGGTCTACGGGCTGGGCGTCTCCGGTCGTGCGGCGGTGCGGCTCCTCGCCCGACGCGGGATCCGTTCCGAAGGGGTGGATCGCGACGAGCCGGGGAATCTCGCTCAGGAGCTTCCCGAGCTGGCGGTGTTCCACCGGGAAGACCGCCTGGGCACGGTGCCACCGGAGGTGGACGCGCTGGTGCTCAGCCCCGGAGTGCCGCCGGGCCGGCCGCTGGTCGTGGATGCCCGACGCCGGGGGATCCCGGTGTTGGCGGAGGTTGAGCTGGCGTACCGCTACCTGCGGGAGCTCGTGCCCGGCGGCCTCCCGGTTCCGCTGGTGGCGGTCACCGGATCCAACGGCAAATCCACCACCACCGCGCTGACCGGGGCCTTGCTGGCAGCGGCGGGACGGCCGGTCCAGGTGTGCGGGAATATCGGCACCGCCTTTTCTCAGGCGGTGCTCGACACCGAAGCCGAGTCGGAGCCCGGGAGGCAGCCGGCGGACTGGGTCTTTGTCGTCGAGCTGTCCAGCTTCCAGATCGAGGGCCTCGATCGCTTCCATCCCCGGGCCGCCGCGTATCTCAATCTCGCGCCGGACCACATGGATCGCTACGGGAGCGTCGACGCCTACGCCGCGGCCAAGGAGCGTTTGCTGGCCCATCTCGAGCCGAACGACACGGCGGTGCTCAACTTCGACGACGAGCGCTCCCGGCGGGCTTCGACCCGGGCCCGGAAGCGCTTCTTCAGCCGCCTCGCGGAGCCCGGATCCGGATTCGACGACGGTTGCTGTCTGGACGGTGACCGGGTAGTCGAGATCGATCCGGAGGGAAGGCGCACGTTTCTCTTCGATCGGCGACACCTGCCTCTGGCCGGGGAGCACAACCTGGAGAACGCCATGGCGGCCACGCTGCTGGCGAGGGCTCTGGGAGTGACACCGGAAGCCATTCAGCGGGGGCTGGCGAGCTTCACCGGCCTGCCCCACCGGATGGAAAAGGTGGGGGAGCTGGCGGTAGGCGACCGCGCCGGCGGCCCCGCCGTCACTTTCTGGAACGATTCCAAAGGCACCAATCCGGCGGCGACGATCCGCTCCCTGGAGGGGTTCTCGGATGGCATCGTCCATCTGATCCTCGGCGGCCGCTCCAAGGGCACGGACTTCTCTCCCCTGGTGCCGTGGATCCGAAGCAAGGCGCGCCGGGTCTACCTGATCGGCGAGGCTGCGAGAGAGATCGAGGCTGCGATCGGGTCCACGTCTGGGTCCGGGCCACCGCCGGTCCCGTTGTCCCGTGTCCCGCTGTCCCACTGCAACACCCTGGAGAATGCCGTCACCGAAGCGACCCGGCGCGCCCGGCCCGGTGACGCGGTGTTGCTCTCCCCCGCGTGCGCCTCCTTCGATCAGTTCCGCGACTTCGCCCACCGTGGAGAGGAGCTCCGCCGTCTGGTCCTCCGTCTTCTGGAGGACAGCCCCCGACCCGCATCAGCCGAGGAGGCCCGCGATGGCGACTAAGCTGGCCTTTGACCGGGTCCTGTTCACCGTCGTCGTGCTCCTCCTCGGCGTGGGATTGGTCATGGTGTATTCCGCGAGCGTGGCACAGGTGCGGGGCGACAGCCAGGTCCTGGCCGAGGCCGTCCCGGTCAATCCCTTCCTGGTCAAGCAGACGTTGGCTGCAGGGTTGGGCCTGGTCCTGATGCTGGTGGCCATGCACGTCGACTATCGCCAGCTCGCCCGGCCAACGGTCGTCTACGCTTGCCTCGCCGTGGTGGTCGCGCTCCTGGTGCTGGTGCTGTTCTCCGGCACCATCAACGGATCCCGGCGATGGTTCCTTCTAGGGCTCTTTTCCTTTCAGCCGTCGGAGCTGGCCAAGGTCGGGCTGGTCCTGTACCTCTCGTATCAGATCTCCCGCAAGGAAGAGGACGTCGACCAGCCGCGGCTGCTGGTGCCCTGCGCCGTCGTTTCGGGTCTGCTGGCCGGCCTCGTGCTCGTGCAGCCGGATCTGGGCACCGCGGTGCTGCTCGTCGCCGTCGCCGTCCTGCTGCTGATTCTCGCCGGCATCCCGCTGCGTTGGGTGGCTCTGGGCTCGGCGGTGCTCTTGCCGGTCTTCCTCTATCTCATCCGGGCCGAGCCCTATCGCTGGCGGCGACTGACCGCCTTTTTGAATCCGGAGCTGGATCCCACCGGTGCGGGCTACCAGGCCAACCAGTCGCTCATCGCCGTGGGCTCCGGCGGGCTGTGGGGGCGCGGGCCCGGCGAGAGCGTCCAGAAGCTCCACTTCCTGCCCCACCCCCACTCGGACTTCATCTTCGCGATCGTTGCCGAGGAGCTCGGTCTCGTCGGTGCGGTGGCGGTGCTGGCTCTGTTCGTCATCCTGGTGTGGCGTGGTCTGCGCGCCGGTCTTCACGCACCGGATACCTTCGGTCGCTTCGTCGGCTGGGGGCTCACGGGTCTGCTCGGCATCCAGGCGCTGGTCAATGTCAGCGTCGCTCTGGGCCTGCTGCCGACCAAGGGTCTGCCCCTGCCATTTCTCTCCTACGGTGGCTCGTCGTTGGTGGTGACCCTCACCGCCTGCGGCCTGTTGCTCAACATCTCTCAGCATGGCGGATGAATGCCGAATGAGACGCACAGCCCCAGCGGTCCGCACCGCGCCGCGCGCCACGCCCTGTTGGCGGGTGGCGGGTCCGGAGGCCATGTGTTCCCGGCTCTGGCGGTGGCGGAGGAGCTCGTGGTGAGGGACTGGCGGGTGACCTGTGCCGGATCGCGCCACGGGATGGAGGCCGATCTGGTGGCACAACGGGGCTTCGACTTCCTCGATTTGCCCGCCCGGCCGCTGGTGGGACGCGGTCCCGTGGGGCAGGTACGCGCTCTGTGGACCCTCGGGCGCTCCATGCTGGAAGCTCGGCGGGCGATTCGGCGCCTGGGCGTCGACGCGGTGGTGGGCACCGGTGGCTACGTCTCCGCCCCTGCTGTCCTGGGAGCCCGTCTGGCCGGCCGCGCCAGTCTCCTGGTGGAGCCCAACGTCGAGGCCGGTCTGGCCAACCGCTGGCTGTCCCGCTGGGCGTCCGGTGCGGCCGTCGCCTACCAGAGCACCGCCGACCAGCTCTACTGCCCCGCCGTGGTGACCGGAGTGCCGGTGCGTCACGCTTTTTTCGAGATTCCCGATCTGGAGGTCGGGAGCTCTCTCGGCAGCCCGGTGGGCTCCGCCGGCTCCCCGACCCCGATCTCGCTCCTGGTCGTCGGCGGCAGCCAGGGCGCCCGGCAGCTCAATCTCACCGTGCCGGAGGCGTTGGCCCGGCTCGAGGCGAGGGCGCCGGGGGACGGGACCGGGAGCGCCGCCGGCCCGCGTTGGGCCGAGCGTCTGAGGGTGATCCACCAGGCGGGTCGCCGCCAGGCCGACCAGGCGCGGGAGGCTTACGCACAACGGGGTCCGAAATGGATTCCGGTGGAGGTCGTGGCGTTCCTCGACGACATGGCCGGAGCCCTGGCCGACGCCCACCTGGTGATCTCCCGCGCCGGGGCTCTCGCCACCGCGGAGCTGTGCGCCGCCGGCCGGCCTTCGATTCTCGTGCCGCTGGTGTTGGCCGGAGCGCATCAGATGGCCAACGCCCGCCATCTGGCGGAGGCCGGCGCGGCACGTCTCTTGACCTCGGAGGAGCTGACTCCGGAGAGCCTGGCGCGGGCGATCGAGGGACTCGCGGCCGACGATCAGGCACTGGCGGCGGCAGGTCGTGCGGCGCGGGCCCTGGCCCATCGAGACGCCGTGGCAGCCATCGCCCGTGAGCTCGAGGAGCTCGTGTTTCGGAGCCGGCGCAAGGCGCGGGAGGCATCCGGCGGAGCTCGGGACGCCGGGAGGGGGGCGGACGCATGATCTTTCGGCGTTACACCCGGCACACCCGTCTCCACTTCGTCGGCATCGGTGGTACCGGCATGAGCGGCATCGCAGAGGTGCTGGCGGACTCCGATCTGGAGATCTCCGGCTGCGACCAGGCCGAGAGCGAAACCGTCGACCGACTCCGAAAGCTCGGCATCCGGGTCGAGATCGGCCACTCTCCAGCACATCTGGAGAAGGTGGATCTGGTTGTCAAGTCCTCCGCGGTTTCGCACGACAACCCCGAGCTGAGCGCCGCTCGGGAGCAGGGGCTCACCGTGGTGCGCCGCGCCGAGATGCTGGCCGAGCTGATGCGTCTCAAGTACGGCATCGCGGTGGCGGGCACTCACGGCAAGACCACTACCACGTCCCTGATCGGTACCGTGCTCACCGATGCCGGGCTCGATCCCACCGTCATCGTCGGTGGCCGGGTGCGGGTGCTGGGCACCGGTGCACGTGTGGGCAAGAGCGACCTGCTGGTGGCGGAAGCCGACGAGTTCGATCGCAGCTTCCTCCGTCTGGCTCCGGTGTTGGCGGTCATCACCTCCGTCGACGAAGACCACCTGGACACCTACGACGACCTGGAGGAGATTCAGGACGCCTTCGTCACCTTCGCCGATCGGGTCCCCTTCTTCGGCCAGGTGATTCTCTGTCTCGACGATCCGAACATTCAGCACATCCTGCCGCGGCTGGCGGAGCGCCGGCTGGTCACCTACGGTCAGTCCCCCCAGGCGGATCTGGTGCTGTCCGATTGGGAGCCCCGGCGGGGAGGCAGCCGCTTTCGGGTGCGGGTGACCGGCAGCGGTCCGGGATCCGCGGCGGCGGAAGGAGACCTGGGCGCCATCGAGCTGCCCATGCCGGGTCTGCACAACGCGAAGAACGCGCTCGCGGCAGTGGCCGTTGGCCGGGCTCTGGAGATCCCCTTCGAGCGCATCGCCACGTCGCTGTCGGGGTTTCAAGGGGTTCATCGTCGGTTCGAGCGCCTCGGTGAGTTTCGGGGAGCGGCCGTGGTCGATGACTATGCACACCATCCGGTGGAGGTGTCGGCCACCCTGGCGGCGGCCCGGCAAGCGTTTCCCACGGGCAGGGTCGTCGCCGTCTTCCAGCCCCATCTCTTCAGCCGTACCCGCGACCAGGCGGAAGCCTTCGGCCGCGCCCTCATGGCCGCCGACCGAGCCGTTGTGACGGATGTCTACCCATCGCGCGAACGACCCCTCCCCGGGGTCACCGGAGAGCTGGTCGTCGACGCGGCGAGACGGTCGGGTCATCGAAACGTTCAGTACTGCGAGGCGTGGCGGGACGTGCCGGCCTGGCTGGAGCAGGAGGTCGAGAAGGGTGATGTGGTGCTCACACTCGGCGCCGGCGACATCGTGCGGCTGGCCGAAACTTTGGTGGGAAAGACCTCCGAGGAGGCACCATGAGCAAACGGAGCGAACGGAGCGGGCAGTTCCTCCGCGGCCGTCGGGCGGGCAGAACGCCCATGCCCCTTCGCGACCCGGCACCGTCGGTGCCTCGCGTCGAGGCTCCTGTGCCTCCGACTCTGCGACGGGCGGGCCACACAGCGGTCGAGGCTTCGCCGTACCGACGCCGATCGGTCAAGCCTCGGCGCCGGCGCCGCGGTCTGTGGCCGAGGCTCCAACCGCTGCTCGCTTTCGCCCTGCTGGCCTCGCTCGGAGTCGGATCCGTGAGCTGGCTCGTCGCCTCTCCCCGCTTCAGCGTGGCGGCGGTGGAGGTGCGGGGCGAGGTTCCCTCGCTCACCTCCTGGGTGGAAGGGAGGGTGGCACTCTTCGTGGGTGAGCCGCTCTTGATCCTGCCTCTGTCTCGCGTGACCGAGGCGGTGGGGGAGCATCGGTGGATCGAGTCTTTGGAGATCTCCCGGGTTCTTCCGGACCGGCTCTCGGTGATTGTCCATGAGCGCCAACCCGCGGCTCTCCTGGAGGTGAATGGTGCCGACTGGGTGTATGCCGACCGGCAGGGGCGGCCCATCGCGCCCGCGGACGAGCCCGGCCCTGGAGCCCCTGGCACCGAGCGTCTGACGGGATTGCTGCGGGTGCGGGGGGGTTGGGGGGAGTCCCGGGGTGTGCCGCAAGCGCTCGGGATTCGTCGCGAGCTGACTCACGCTCAGCCGGTCTGGGGCGAGGGGGTGTACGAGGTGGAGGTCCTGGCAGAGGGAGATTTTCGGGTGCGCACGCGGGCGCTGAGCTTTCCGATCCTGCTCCGGGAGGGCGAGGTGGGGCCCAAGATCCGGTGGCTCGAGCGGCTGCTGCCCCGGCTCGTGGGTGGGTGGGGGACGCCTGCGGCGGTGGACTTGCGCTTTGCGCGCAGGATCGTGATGGAAGACGTGGTCGAGCAAGTGGTCGAGCACGAAGTTGTGGAGCACGAAAGTGAACGGCGTCCCGAGCGGGGGGCCTGAGACCGAGGCGAGGTAAGGCAATGGCCAAACCACAAGACTATGTCGTAGGCATCGACATCGGCTCCTCCAAGCTTGGCGTGTTGATCGCCAAGACGGACGAACGGGGTGCCCTGGAGCTGGTCGGAAAAGGCTGGGCGCCGAATCGGGGGACCCGCAAAGGCAACATCGTCAACGTCGAGCAGACGGTGGAGGCCGTCAAGGCGGCGAGCGAGGAGGCCGAGGTGATGGCCGGCGTGGAGATCTCCCGTGCCTACGTCGGGGTCGCCGGTGCCGACATCCGGAGCGTCAACTCGCGGGGCATGGTTTCGGTGGCGCGGCGGGATCGCGAGATCACCCGCCAGGACATCCAACGGGTGCTGGAGGCGGCGCAGTCCGCGGCGCTACCCTCGGATCGCGAGATCCTCCATGCCATCCCCCAGGAGTTCTTGGTGGACGAGCAGGGGGGGATCGCCGATCCACTCGGCATGCCGGGCAGCCGCCTGGAGGTCCTCGTTCACCTGGTCACCGGTAACGTCACCCGCTCGAAGACCCTGCTGACCTGCGTCAACCGGGCGGGGATCGAGGTGATCGAGATGGTCTTCGAGCCCCTGGCCACCGCCGAGGCGGTGCTCACCGACGACGAGCGCGAGCTCGGTGTGCTGCTCATCGATCTGGGCTCGGGCACGACGGAATACGGCCTGATCGAGAACGGCGAGCCCCAGCACACCGCGGTGCTGCCCATCGGAGCGGGTCATTTCACCAACGATCTGGCGATGGTGCTGCGCACGCCCTTCTCCGAAGCCGAGCGCATCAAGATCAAGCACGGCTGTTGTCTGGCGGGCATGGTCACGGCCGACGAAGGGATCTCGGTACCGACCGTCGGAGGAGGCACCGATCGGGTGGTGCCCCGCCGCGAGCTGTCCGAGATTCTCCAACCGCGGGCGGAGGAGATCTTCCAGCTCGTGCGCCAGGACCTCGAGCGCCAGGGGTACGAGGAGCCTCCCCGCTGCGGCGTGGTGCTCACCGGCGGCGGCGCCCAGCTCGACGGACTCCTGGAGATGGCTGAGCAGATCTTCGATGCCGGAGTGCGTTACGGCCTGCCCCGTCGTATCGGCGGTCTGGTGGACGTCATCAGCTCGCCGGCCTGGGCCACGGCGACCGGCCTCCTGCTCTACGGCAAGGCGGCCGAGGCGGCGCAGGGAAGGCACAAGCAGCGCGCCGGCTGGAGCATGCGGCACATGGTGGGCTCGATCCGGGGGATGTTCCAAGACCTTTTGTAGACAGAGACACCACGAGAGGGGGTAAGACGATGATCTTGTTCGACGAAAAGCACGGCGAGCCCGCGGGCGCGCCGGCAACACCTCGAAGCCAGGGCGGGCCGATCGTTCTCCGGGAACCGGACTCGGCACCGGCCATCATCAAAGTGATCGGTGTCGGCGGGGGTGGCGGCAACGCCGTCAACCGGATGATCGACGCCGAGCTCCGCGGCATCGAGTTCATGGCCGCCAACACCGACCTCCAGGCGCTGAGGAAATGCCGGGCGGCCCAGAAGCTGCAGATCGGTCAGACGCTGACCAAGGGGTTGGGCGCCGGAGCCGACCCGGAGATCGGTCGCAAGGCGGCTCTCGAGGACACCGAGAGGATCCTCGAGGCCTTGGACGGAGCCGACATGGTCTTCCTCACCGCGGGTCTGGGCGGAGGCACCGGCACCGGTGCCGTGCCCATTCTCGCCTCGCTGGCCGCGGAGATCGGTGCCCTCACCGTCGCCGTGGTCACCAAGCCCTTCAGCTTCGAAGGACGGCGTCGTATGCAACTGGCGGATCGGGGTGTGGAGGAGCTTCGCAGCGCCGTAGACACCTTGATCACCATCCCCAACGAGAGACTGTTGTCCTTCGTCGAGCGGGGGACGCCGCTGGCGGAAGCCTTCCGCATCGCCGACGACGTGCTGCGTCAGGCGGTCCAGGGCATCTCCGACCTGATCACCATCCCCGGGGAGATCAACGTCGACTTCGCCGACGTCAAGACGATCATGACCGGCATGGGCATGGCGCTCATGGGGACCGGTATCGCCAAAGGCGAGAACCGCGCGGTCGAGGCCGCGCAGCGGGCGATTTCCTCACCGTTGCTCGAAGAGACCTCGATCGAGGGTGCCAAGGGGGTCTTGCTCAACATTTCCGGCAGTCACGACCTGACGCTGCACGAGGTCGCGGAGTCGGCACGGATCATCCAGGAGGCGGTCGACGCCGATGCCAACATCATCTCGGGCATGGTGATCGACGAGACCCTGGAAGAGGCGATGAAGGTGACCGTGATCGCCACGGGCTTTCAGCAGGACGGCCAGCCTCCCGTTGCGGACGGTGACGTGTTCCCCTTCCGTCGCCGCGCCGCCCCCTCCCGGAGCGAGCCGGTCCGCGGCGAGCCGGTCCGGAGTGAATCCGGCCGCCGGACCGCCGTGGCGTCCTCCTCCCGGGATTCCTACGAAGAGCCGGCCGAAGCGTCGGAGCCCGAAGCGGAGCCCGAGGAGGAGGTACCGTTCTACAAGAAGGTCATCGCCCATCACCAGGGCGAGGATTCCGGAGGGTTTGGACCCAACTGGTCGAGCGTCGACGACTACGACATCCCGACGGTGCTGCGCAAGCAGATGGACTGAGCTCGGGTGGGGGCCGATCGGTGCTCTCACCCCCTCTGCACCGTTCGGCTCCCCGGGGCACCGAGCTCATCTCGGCTCGACGCGGAGCACGGCGCCGTCGCTTCCCTCCTGGATCTGCCACCGGCAATCGATCTGCTGGCAGAATCGATCGAGAATCTCGTCGATCTTGCGCTCCGCCAGGGTCAGGGAGATCTCGCCCTCGACTCCCGGCTCGAGAACGACGGACAACCCACTGACGCGGGCGAGGGTCTCGAAAGCGTCCCGCGCGGCGACCCGATCGAGCTCCAGAGACAGCGAAGCGTCCCGGTCCGGCTCCGGTCCGCGCGGTTGGGGCAGGGGCTCCACGATCAGACGCGCGGGGTCTCCCGGGACCAGACGCCAACGACAGCCGAGACTCTCGCAGGTGGCGTTGAGCGCCGTCCGCGCGGTGACGTTGAACAACGTGATCGAGATCTCCCCTTGGACGTCGGGCTCGATCTCGGGCGTTGCCCCGAGGACCTGGGCGAAGACGCTCAGCACCTGCTCGGCGGGTGCGGCTTCTAGATCGAGGTCGATCCGCTCACCGAGCCGGGCTTCGGCAGCTTGCGCGTCGGCAGGCGCCGCACCGAGACCTCCCAACGTGCCCGCGAGAAAGAGGATGGCGACGACGAGCCGGTGAAATCCGGGGGCCTCGAGGTCCGGGTTCTTGTTCTTCATGAAGGGTTTCTCCTTCGGATCAGCAGGATCGAGCCCGACCGCTCGCCGGGTGCCTGCAGCATCGGCGGGTGCGAGGGCCGAACGGCTTGGGACGAGGGTGCGACGACGAGGGCGCGACCGGAGCCCATGAGGGTGACGGTCCGCCGCGCGGGAGCGCCGCTCAGGTCCGGCGGGCCCGGCGGTCGCTGCGGAAACAGGGAGACGAGCCCCAGGATCACGGCTCCCGTGGTCGCCAGGAGCAGGGTCCTGCCCAGCCAGCCGGCCAGCGTCCGTCGACAGACCGTTGCCGAAAGATTCCCGCCCGCATCGGAGGTCAGGGCTCCCCGCACGACCCGCTGTACGGAGGCCGGGTCGGGCTCGAGGGCATCCAGCAGCATGCGCTCGTTCAAGCTCTCAGGGAATCGGCTCATCGGAAGTCTCCAGGGAGGGGTGGAGGTCGGTCTGCTGACTCAGACGCCGGCGGGCCCGGTGCAGACGCATCTTGAAGGCGCTCTTCGAAATCCCCAGGGCACGGGCGGCGGTGACCGTGTCCAGATCACCGACGAGGGCGAGCAGCAGTGCCTCCCGATCTCGGGGAGACAGACTGGGGAGACTCCTCCGGACCCGCTCCAGCCTCTGCTGGTCGACCATCCGTGTCTCGGGGTCGGGCTCCGAGCTCCGCCTCTCGAGCAGTGACTCCAGTGGCGCCAGAAGGCGTCGCTTTCGCAGGCGTCGTCGGGCACGGCGACGGGCGATGGTGAACACGAAGGCCTCCGGAGAGTCGGGAGGCGCTCCCCGCCGCCAACGAGTCACCAGGGCGGCCAGTGCTTCCTGGGCGATCTCCTCGGCCAGGAACGGCTCGCCGGTCTGCGCTCGGCAGTAGCGCAAGAGGCCGGGGGCCAGCCCTCGAACGAGCTTCTCGAGCTCCTTCTCGCGGGGGGGGCCGGAACCCTGGGGCTGTGGCGACTCGAGGCTCATCTCTGGAGGAATGTACCTGCGACGGCCCGCGGGTCACACCTCGGGGTGAGAAATTGGGGTGACAGATTGGGACGGGATCGGGCGGAGCCTCGACTCCTATATACTGAAGATCTCTCCTATAATGACGTCTCACCGTAAGGAGCTTTTCGGGAACGCCCGGGACCCGGAGTCGACGGTGCGCCAAGCGGGGGATGTCGGACGTCGGCAAGCTCCGTCTTTCGGGCCCACGTCATCTTTGAGGGATATTTTCGTGGGGTGTTTCTTTCCTCCGAGCCTCGTGGAGGTGCCCTCGGCGGAGGATTCTCTCCGAGAGGTCCTTGGAGACGCAGGAGCTGTACCTATCGTCCGATGCCCAGAAGATATTACAATTGTAATTGAAATGCCTAAAGATTGTTCCAGCAAGTCGCTACAGGTGTTGTTGTTAGAGGGAGGCCGTCCCAGCCGAATTCTCCTGGAGCGCGAGATCCCTGCCGGTGAACGGGCGCTGGTCGCGCTCAAACGGGGCGAGGACCTGCCGGCCTTTCTGGGCGACGACGATTTCGAGGTTCTGGTCCAGGATCTCGAGATGGGCTCCGAGGACGAGGACGCGGTCAAGGTCATCCGCGGCAGCGGGCAAGACGTGGATCTGGTGATCGTTGCTGCGACCTCCGCCGTCGCCGGCGACGACGACTTCGATCTGGACAGCGAGAGCTACGAGTACCTGACCCGTCCGCTGTCTCCGACCGAGATCCAGCGACTTCTGGATGGCAAGGAGGTAGCGGCCCGCGGCGAATCGTCCCAGCGGGACGTCTCGGAAAGGTACCTGGCGCCCGGGATTCTGGGGGTCAGCGATGCGCTGGCCGATCTGGTGGAGAGGGCACGCCGCGTCGCCAAGGGGTCGGCGTCGATCCTGATCCTGGGAGAGACCGGAACCGGCAAGAGTCTGGTCGCCCGCACCATCCACGAGTCGAGCCCGCGCCGCAGCAAACCGTTCGTGGTGGTCAACTGTGCCGCGCTCACGGAGCAGCTTCTGGAGAGCGAGCTGTTCGGACACGAGAAGGGGTCGTTCACCGGTGCGACCAAGTCCAAGCCCGGGCTGTTCGAGGTGGCGGATGGCGGCACCTTGTTTCTCGACGAGGTGGCGGAAATGAGCGCTTCGATGCAGGCGAAGCTCCTGACCGTTCTCGACACGGGAGAGCTGCGGCGGGTGGGCGGCACGCGCACCCGCAAGGTGGACACGCGGATCGTCGCCGCCACCAACAAGGATCTCGACGAGGAAGTGCAAGAAGACCGTTTTCGGGAGGACTTGCTTTTTCGCCTCAACGTCGTGACTCTCACCGTCCCGCCGTTGCGGGAGCGGCCGGAGGATGTCAAGCTTTTGGTCGAGCACTTTCTCGAGAGGTTCCATCCGCCGGGTCGGCGCTCGCTCGAGCTGGCGCCTGCGGCGATGCGTCTCCTGCTCCAGCATTCCTGGCCCGGCAACGTCCGGGAGGTGGCGAATACCGTCGAAGGCCTGGCTCTGCTGGCCCCGGGCCCGGTGATCCGGGCCGAGGATCTACCGCCCGGCATTCGGCCGGACATGCCGCTGGAGACACAGGAGGACGAGCCGCCTCCGCCGATGACCGAGATCGAGCGCCAGCACATCCTGCGCACCCTCCGGTTCACCGAGGGCAAGAAGGCCCCGGCGGCCCGGTTGCTGGGTATCGACGTGAAGACCCTCAACAACAAGATCAAGGCGTACGACATCGAGCTCGACTAAACGCGCCACGTCCGTCTGGCGCCGCACCTGACAAGGAGATCCGACCATGTCGCTGATGGGAATGCTGACCGAGCAGCTCACCGAGGGCCAGAACCTGGATCGGCTCAGCCGGAGCCTCAATGCGGATCGGCAGACGACCGAGAGCGCCGTGTCGGCGGCGTTGCCGATGATCGTCGGAGCGCTGGCCAACAACGCCGCCCGTGGAGGTGCCGATCCGCTGGCGCGGGCGCTCGAACGGGATCATGACGGCAGCATCCTCGATCAGCTCGGAGGATTTCTCGGAGCGGGCCGTACCGACGATGGCGAGGGGATCCTGCGCCACGCTCTCGGATCCCGCCGGGGCGTCGCAGAACGGCAATTGAGTCAGATCTCGGGTCTGTCGTCGACCGATGCCCGTCGGCTCCTTGCTCTGCTGGCTCCGGTGGTCATGGGGGCGGTGGGGAAGATGATGCGGCAGCGCCGGATGGATTCCGGAGGGCTCACCGAAGTCCTGGTGGCCGAACGCCACGAGGTGGAACGGCGGGTTCCCCAGGCTGGCGGTCTGCTCGGACAGCTCCTCGATTCCGACGGCGACGGGGAGGTCCTCGACGACGCCGTGAGCCTCGGCTCCAGTCTGCTGGGAGCGTTCCTGAAGCGGCGTTAGCTCCGCAGACGCGAGAAACAGACGAGACACCGACTTACGACACCACCTACAGACATACCTACGGCAAGAGACATACCTACAGCAAGAGACATACCTACAGGAGGAGAGCTCTCATGGGTCTTTTCGATTTCGTCAAGGGTGCCGGACGCAAGATCTTCGGAGGAGCCGACGAGCCGACGGCCGCTCCGGCTTCCGCCCCATCGGCTGTCGACGCAGACGAGGCCCGCCGGGCCTCGAACCGCCATCGGGCCGCGTCCCTGGTGCGCTTCGTTGAAGGCCTCGGTCTCGAGGTCAGCGATTTTTCGGTAAAGGTCGACGGCGACAGCGCCACGCTCAAAGGCTCCTGTGGCAGTCAAGAGATCCGCGAGAAGGTGGTGTTGGCGGTCGGCAACGTCGCCGGGATCTCGCAGGTGGACGATCAGCTCTCGGTGCCATCGGCCCAGCCGGAGGCCACCTTCTATACCGTGGTCCGCGGCGATACGCTGTCGAAGATCGCCCGGGAGCACTATGGCAAAGCCAGCAAGTACATGGTGATCTTCGAGGCCAACAAGCCCATGCTGGAGGATCCGGACAAGATCTATCCGGGGCAGGTGCTGCGCATTCCGCCGCTGGAAGGCTGAGTCGGGAGGTAGGAATTCTTGGGGGGTGTATCCGGAAGCAGGGAAAAATTCCCGGATGTTGTGGGATCGGCCAGCCCCCGGCGTCCGGGTTGGAAGTCGGCCTCCCACCATGCAGAGGCCCGAGAGACGGCGGTTCGAAGCCCTCGAGCCCGGACGGGACCGTCACCGAACGGACCTGGCATCCTCGTTGCTTTCTCGAAAGGGGTGAGCGGCGTGGCGAACCCTCGCTCCGCCGCTGACGATTGGGGCTACCCCGGGTCACGGCGTGAAGTGAGGTGAGGGTCTCATTCGCGGCCGGCCCGGGCTTTTTCGCCTCGGCTCGCACTCGCTCGCCCATAACGTTCACAGGGACTGGTAGCCTCGGTGTCCGATGTCCTGGTTCGTCACTCCTCGCGAGCGAGTCTTCTGGGGGTCGGCCGGCGCTCTCCTGGCCCTGATCTACGCCACCCTGTCCGTCGTCCGACCAGCCACCGAGTTGCTCCGCGCTTGGCAGCTCCTGATTCCGGCATTGATCCTGGTGTTCGGCGTCTCCGCGGGCTTTGCTCTGCGCGGCCTGCACCATCGCCGGCCGGGCCCGTGGGAGGCGATGATGCTGGTCGGCGTCGCGCTGGCCTACGGTGCCCTGTTTTTCGCTGTGCGCACCCCGGAGGAAGCCATGCACTTCGTCGAGTATGGCCTGGTGGCCGTGCTCTTTCATGCCGCGCTCGCAGAGCGACGCCGGGGGCTCGAGCTGGCGGGCCGGACGCCGATCGCCGCCCTGCGTCGACCGGCCGTCAGCGCCTTGGTGCTGACAGTGGCTGCCGGCTGGCTGGACGAGGGAATCCAACATCTCCTGCCCGGCCGCTATTACGATCTTCGGGACGTCGCCTTCAACGCCGCCGCCGCGGTTCTGGCGCTGGCCGCCGTGGTGGGACGCGAGTGGGCCCGCGAGCGGGATGGGTTTTCGATGCGGTCGTCCGAGCCGGGCTGAAGTGTCGTTTAAACATCGATAGGCTTCGATTTCTTTCTCCTCCGGCAATTGGGGTACAATTTTCCACGATTTCTCCTCGTGACATGCCGGCTTCGGATCATCCCTTAGCCTTGTTGGAGGGAGCATCGTGACCCGTATCTTTTCTCGACCGCCCTGGATCGCTCTGTTTCTCGCCGTTCTTCTCGGCGCGCTGACTCTTCCGACCTCGGCTTTGGCTGCGACCGTCGAGCTTCGGGCGCTCCTCGACCTCGACAACGATGCCTCCACGGGCTGCACCGTCATGACGGTCGACGGTGACTTCACCGGTGTCGAGCAGATCCTGACCACCACGGTCGAGACCCTTCCGCCTCCGGGTGAGGTGACCGGATTGGTCCGGCAGGAGTGCGACGCCATGGCGGGTACCTTCGGGGCCCCCATCGTGGTGGACTCCCTGATGACTCCCCCGTGGCCGGTGGGCTTGGGCAATGGCACCCTGGGAAGCGACGTCCTCGAGACCTACTTTCCGCTGGCTCTGGTCGGGGCCCAGTTGCCGGTTCGCATCGGCCTCGAGTCCGACGACCTCAACGGCAACCACGACGCGCTCCTCGATCTCGTCCTCTCGATCGCCGCCGTCCCGAACATTCCGACCCTTTCCACCTGGGCGCTCCTCGCACTGGCGCTTCTGCTCGCCGGCTCCGCGCTGGCTCTGCTCCGCCGGAGGGGTGCGCTGCTGCTGGTCTTGCTGGCCGCCGGGTCGGTGGCGGGAGCAGTGTATGCGGTCTGTGTCCTGGACGGCGAGGTGGACGACTGGATGGGGGTTGCAGCGCTGGGCAACGATCCGGTCGGTGACGCCCCGGCGGACACCGACATCGTGGCGCTCTTCGCCCGCGCCGACGGGTCGGAGCTGTGCCTCCGCTACGACGTGGAGATCAACCAACCGCCGGTCGCGTCGGCCGACAACTTCGCGACGGACGAGGACACCCCGCTCAACGTCATGGCTCCGGGAGTGTTGCTCAACGACTCGGATCCGAACGGCGATCCGTTGACCGCCGTTCTCGACACGGCTCCTCCGGGCGCCGAGGTCTCCGCCTTCTCCCTCAACCCGGACGGCTCGTTCAGCCTGACCCCGGCGGCCGACTTCAACGGGGCGACGTCCTTCACCTACCACGCCAACGACGGGAGCCTCGCCTCGAACGTGGTCACAGTCACCGTGACGGTCGGGCCCCTGCCGGACGGGCCCATGGCGGTGGACGACGGCTTCGCGACGGACGAGGACACGCCGCTCAACATCGTCGCTCCCGGCGTCCTCAACAACGATGTCGATCCCGAGAACGACCCCCTGCAGGTGACCGCTTCTTCCACGACCAGCGCCCAGGGGGCGACGGTCACCGTGATGACGGACGGGAGCTTCACCTACGATCCCACCGGAGCCGTCAATCTCCAGAACCTGGCGGCGGGGGCCATGCTGGACGACACGTTCACCTACACCGTCGAGGACAACCCCAGCAGCGGTAGCGACGTGGGCACTGTGACGGTGACGGTCACCGGGGTCGACGATCCCCCAACCGCGGTCGACGACACGGCGACGGTTCTCGAGGACTCGATGGCCACCACGATCGACGTGCTGGCGAACGACACGGATATCGATGGTGGGCTGCTGCAAATTGCCTCCATCACACAGCCCACCAATGGCACCGTGGTCAACAACACCACGGACCTCACCTACCAGCCGAATCTCGACTACTGTAACGACCCCCCGGGGACCTCGACCGACGACTTCACCTACACGGTCAACGGCGGCTCCACGGCCACGGTGCGGGTAACGGTGATCTGTGTGGACGACCCCGGGGTCGCGGTCACCGATACCTACCGAACTGTGGGGAACACCTTGCTGGAGGTGTCGGGCAGTCAGGCTCAGCCCTTGCCCTCGATCTTCGTCCTGGGCAGTGTCCTGACCAACGACAGCGATCCGGACAACGCCTTGAGCGTCACCGGCACCGTCAATATCACCGCCGGTGCGGTGGTGAGCATGAACGCCGACGGTACCTTCACCTACGTCCCACCCCCGGGCTTGCACGGCGACGGCAACCCGGCCACCGCCGACGACACCTTCCAGTACCAGCTCTCCGGCGGCGAGCTCGGCACCGTCCAGATCGACATCGACGGGTTTGTCTGGTACGTCGACAACACCGCCAACGGTGGGACTCCGAATACCGGTGTAGGGACTTCCGTCGATCGTTTCTCGACCCTGTCGGACGGCAATGCGAACGTGACGGCCGACGATGCCGAGGACGCCTCCATCGCCGGCGACTTCGTCTACGTCTTCCAGGGCGACGGCACCAACACCAATCAGGACGACGGCTTCGCCATCAAGAACGGTCAGAAGCTGCTCGGGGAAGGGGTCGACCTGGTCGTCGACGTCAACGGTACGCCGACCACACTGTTCACCGGCAACGTGGCCAACAAGCCCCTGCACCAGCCGACCTCCGGGGTTGCCGTGGCGTTCAACAACTCCTCCGGCGAGGTGGCCGGTCTCGACATCCGCGGCGGCAACGGCATCACGGTAGTGCCGGGCGCGGGTGGCTCGGTGCTGATCCGGGACAACGCCATCACCGGTCTGGGCGGGCTGACCGGTCTGCTGGTGAATCACAATTTCGCCAACACCCAGACCCTCACGGTGCTGCGCAACACCATCGGCGGCGCCATCGGGGTGGACGTCACCAACACCAGCGGGACTCTCCACGTGGTCTTCGATCAGAACACCGGGCTCGAGAGCACCGACGGGGGCGCCACCGCGGCCGCCTCGTTCGCTGCTCCCGGGGGTCAATTGGTGATGACCAGCTTCAACGCCAACCAGGTGGCCGGCACCACCGCCACTGCAGGGCTCATCTTCGATGGGGTGGTTTTTGACGCCAACCCGGCGGACCCCGATTTCACCGGTGACGAGGTCGCGGCCGGCAACACCTCGGTGGGCTCCAATGCCAACCCGGTGAGCGGGTCCGCCCTGGTGCTGACCAACGTGGCGGGAGATCTGGCTTTCGGCACCCTGGATCTCTTTACCGATGGCGTCGGCGCCGTCGGCTTGGCGGCCACCGGCAACGGAACGCTCAACGCGGTGGCGGGCACCGGATTCGAGATCACCAGCACCAGCGGCACCATCAATTCTGCCAACGGTCCGGCGGTCAATCTCGATCCGCTGACCGCCGGTCTGGTCTTCTCCTCGGTGTCCTCGGGCAGCAGCCCGATGGGGGTCCACGCCATCCGGCTCCACGACCTGGCGGGCAGCTTCACCGCCACCGGCGGTACGCTGGCCAACACCCTCGGCTCGGCGATCCGGGTGACCGGCACCAACCCGGGGGATTCCACCATCGTGGTGAATCTCTCCAACATGACGATCAACCACACCGCCGGCCTCACGCCGGTGATCTTCGGTCAGAGATCGACCGGCCTGTTCAGCTTGACCGGTAGCACCATCAGCAAGGGCGGTGGCCGGGTAATCGACTTCGACGACATGGACGGTGGCTCCAACTTCACGGGGACGACGGTCAGCACCACCAACCACCACGGCAAGCGCATCATCAACAGCGCCGGGATCCACAACCTCCCCAACATCCAGATCACCACCGCTCCGCCCGCGGGTGTCGACGCGCTCGATCTAGAGAACAACGTCGGGGCCACCATCAACGTCCCACGGTTGGAGGTCACGACCAATGGCTCGCGGGGGATCTTCGCCAACAACGGCGGCACCTTGAACGTCACCGGCGCCACCAACCAAATCACCACCACCGGGCACTCGGCCATCGAGATGACCAACACCACGGTGGGTGCGAACGGCATCACCTTCGCCTCGCTCTCGGCCACCAGCACGGGAGCCAACGAAGGGCTGGATCTCGACGGCGTGGGTGGCGGCACGTTCAACGTGACCGGTACAACAACGGTGAACGGCACCGGCGGCGCGAGCAACGGCATCGACATCGCGACGTCGGGTGCGACTTTCACCTTTACCAGCCTCGACATCGACAACACCGGAGGGGCGGGCGTTTCGCTCACTAACAACACGGGTCCGGTGAGCCTCAACGGCGGCAACATCACCGGGGCGGCGGGTGCGGCCTTCGATGTCAACGGTGGCACCCACAACGTGACCTACGCCGGCACGATCAACAACACAGCCGGCAAGTCCGTGGAGATCACCGGCCGGGCGACCGCGGGCAGAACCGTCAGCCTGTCGAACAACATCACCCACACGGGCAACGCCATTGGCATCGACGTCAACGGCAACTCCAACGGCACCACGCTGTTCAGCGGTGGCACCAAGACGGTGAGCTCGGGTACCCAGGCGGCGGTGACCCTGGCCAACAACACCGGGCACGTGATTCAGCTCACCAACGGCGGTCTGGACATCGACGCCACCTCCGGTGCCGGCTTCACAGCGACGGGGGGTGGCACGGTGGAGGTCTCCGGGGCCGCGAACACGGTGAACACGACGACCGGCATCGGCGTCAACGTCGCGAGCACGGCGATCGGGGGGGGCGGGATGACGTGGCGTAGCGTCTCTGTCAACGGGGCGCCCAAGGGGATCGCGTTGAACGATGCGGGTACCGGTGGCTTCACCGTGACCGGCGTCGCCACGACAGACGGGACGGGCGGCACGATCCAAAACATCACCAACCGCGGGGTCGAGGTCATCTCCACGGACAACATCTCGCTGAGCAACATGAATCTGACGGACGCTGCGACGACCAACGGCGTCGACCCCACGAACGCGAACGGCACCTGCGGCGGGTTGGCGCTGGGCCAGAACCTCGGTTGCAACGCCTCCGTGCATCTTCAGACGGTCAACGGAGCAATCCTGGACAATGTCGACATCCTGAGGAGCGCACAGATCGGCATCAACGGTCACACGGTGACCGATTTTGCGCTACGCAACAGCACGGTGACCGACGCGGGCAATCAGACCAACGAGTTCTCGCTCAAGTTCCGGGACATGTTGGGGACCTCTGACATCACCAACTCCACCATCCGGCGGACCCTCTCGGGCGGTACCGAGGTGGACCAGCTCCGGCTACAGAACTTCAGTGCCACGCCCTTGACTCTGATGGTTGTCAACAGCCACTTCGACACCAACGCGGCCGACGGTCCGACCTCCGCTTTCGAGAACACCGGCTTCATCGCGGTCGGCCACTCCGGTGCGAACATGAGGATCGAGGTGATCGGCAGCTTCTTCGAAAACAACAAGGGTCCCGGGCTGACCGTCGGCGTGAGCGACGGAACCAGCAATGCCAACGTCGATCTCATCGTTGCGGGCGGGACCTTCCGCAACAACAATGTCGGTCTGGAAGCGATCGGTCATGGGACCAACGCGACTATCGGCTTCGACATCGACGGCGCGATCGTGGACGACAACCCCGCCGCGGGGATCAACATCGATCTCAACTCCAGCTCGGCTGCCGGCGTGACCCTCCAGGGGCACGTTCGCAACAACAACGTGACCCATACGGGAGCCGGGGACTGCATCCAGGTGAACACCCGGGGTGCCGGGACTGCCATCGTGGCGATCACCGGCAACACCCTCAACGAGAGCGGCTTCGAGCGCGCCATCGACGTCTCGACCCAGGAGGGGAGTGGCGACCTCGACGTCATCATCGAAGGCAACACCCTCAACATGACCGGACCCAACCCCGTGAGGGCGATGAACGTCAACTCCGGTGCCGCCGCCGGGGACAGCGGGACGATGTGTGCCAAGGTCGGTGGTGCGACGATGGCCGAGAAGAACACCGTCAACGTCATCTCCGGCGGCGACAATCGGGTTCGCGTACGCCGGCGCGAGAACACCGCGGTCAATCTCCAGGGGGTTCCGGGTCCTCACCCGCAGACCAACCAGGCGACGATCGAGGCGTATATCACCAGTCAGAACACCGGAGCCGTCGGCCAGGCGACCGTAGGGGCCGGCTTCGGGGACGCGACCTGCACCGTGCCGCCGCTTCCATGATCGGTTTCGTAAGCTGCGGGAGCATCAACTCTCAACCTCTGGAGGGATCATGTCGGAACCATTCCTGGCGGAAGTCCGAATCGTAGGCTTCAACTTCGCACCGCGGGGCTGGGCCTTCTGCGACGGACAGATCCTGCCCATCAACCAGAATCAGTCCCTGTATTCCTTGCTGGGTACCACGTACGGTGGCGACGGGCGGACCACCTTCGCGCTACCGGACCTCCGTGGCCGCACACCGATCCACGTCGGCAGGAGCAACGGAGGGGGTGACCATCGGCTGGGTCAGAAGTCGGGCGAGGAGACCCACACCCTGAGCGCCAACGAGATGCCCAACCACGACCACGTGGCGCAGGCGTCCTCGCAGGATGGCACGACGCCCGTCCCCACAGGGAACGTTCTGGCCCAGACCCCCAGCCGCATCTACAGCGACCCGGCCAACCTGGTCGACTTGAGGTCGGGTACCGTCACCAATGTGGGCGGGGGTCAGGCTCACGAGAACATGCAGCCCTACCTCGCCGTGAACTACTGCATCGCGCTCCAAGGTCTCTTTCCTTCCCGCAACTAGGAGGCAGCCATGTCCGAACCTTTCGTTGGCGAAATCCGCATGTTTGCGGGCAACTTCGCACCTCGGGGCTGGGCTTTTTGCGACGGTCAGCTCCTCGCCGTATCTCAGAATGACGCTCTCTTCTCTTTGCTGGGCACCATCTACGGTGGGGACGGGCGGACTACCTTTGGCCTACCGGACTTACGAGGTCGCATTCCGATCCATGCGGGCCATGGGCCGGGCCTCTCGGAACGCAGGCTGGGAGCGAAGGGCGGAGCGGAGAAGGTGACCCTGACCGTCAATCAGCTCCCCTCGCACACACACCCCATGAAGGCTTCCAGCGACACCGCCCTGGACATCCCTCCGCAAGGTAAGGTCCTCGCGGAGTCGACGGTGGCAAGCATGTATGTCAACGAGCCTCAGACAGACAATCTCAGCTCCTCGGCGATCACCAACGTCGGAGGCTCACGGTCCCATACGAATCTGATGCCCTTCCTGTGCATCCACTTCATCATCGCCCTGGTTGGCATCTACCCGTCGCGTCACTGAGAGGAGGGCACCATGTCAGAGCCTTTTGTCGCCGAAATCCGCATCTTTGCCGGCAACTTCGCACCTCGCGGCTGGGCCTTTTGCAACGGCCAGCTCCTGCCGATCTCTCAAAACACCGCCCTCTTCTCGCTCATCGGTACCACGTACGGTGGCGACGGTCGCTCGACCACGGCGCTGCCCAACCTCCAGGGGCGGGCCCCCATGCATCCGGGGCGAGGACCTGGCTTGACCTCTCGGCGGCTGGGGGAGAGGGGAGGAGTCGAGACGGTGACCCTGAGCGAGGCCCAGATGCCGAATCACAACCATACCGTGAGGGCGGCCAACGAGATCGGTGAGCTGCGGGGCCCAGCCGGTCACGCGCTCGCCCGATCCTCCAGCGCCACCGCCTACCACACCAGCAGCAACCTGGTGCCGATGGCGGATCAGGCGCTGCCCAGCACCGGAGGCTCCCAGGCCCACAACAACATGCAGCCTTACATGGCCATCAACTACATCATCGCCCTGGTCGGTCTGTACCCGAGCCGGAGCTAGCTCATATGAGAGGAACGAAGGGCGACTGAGCCCAACGAAAGGAGCATCATCCATGGCCGACGAGTTCCGTTCCGCGATCGACGCGGAAGACGTGGAGTTCAAAGCATACGCGCGGCACTTCGAGCACCGAGAAGAGAACGAGGAAGAGCAGCGGCGTGCAGTGCTCTACGCAGTCGCCACCGTGTCCTACCCCGACAGCGGCTGGCAGGTGGAGTTGGTGCAGGTCGAGGGGAATCCGGACGAGTGGATCCTTCTCGAAGATCCGCCCGGCTTCGGTGACCGGCAACGCACCTATCTGATCGCTTCCGGCTCGAGCCTCCACGAGGTCGCGGAGGTGCCCGAGACCATCGTGGTCCGCTACGGTGAGAACGGCGAGGAGACCACGCGAGTCTCGGTCGTGCCCTGGGACTGAGCGTTTCGCCCTCGGCATGCCCGAGATCACTTTTCGACCCATCCACGAAGACGACCGAGAGTTTCTCGCCCGGCTCTATGCTTCGACTCGGGAGGAGGAGCTCTCGGTCGCTCCTTGGCCCGAGAAACAGAAGGCCGTCTTCCTGCGCCAGCAGTTCGAGGCCCAGAACACCTTCTACATGGAGCAGTTCGCGGAGGCCGAATTCTCGATCGTGCTGCTCGACGGCGAGCCCGCCGGCCGCGTCTACATCGACCGGCGCGAGGACGAGATCCGGCTGATCGACATCGCCCTCCTACCCGAGCACCGAGGTCAGGGGATCGGCGGCCGGTTGATGGCGGACCTCCTCGACGAAGGCCGCGAGGCGGGGCTCCCCGTTCGCATCCATGTCGAGCGCTTCAACCCGGCGCTGCGCCTCTACCAGCGCCTGGGCTTCCAGCACGTCGAGGACCAGGGGCCCTACTACTTGATGGAGTGGCAGCCCTGAAGAGACCGGCCCTGTCGCCCAGCCCTGTCTATGTGAACACCGCCTCGTAGAGGAATCCGAGTTTGTCTTGTCCCGCCGGGCCGAGAGGCACGAGAAAGAGCTGGAGCTCACCGAGCTTGTCGTGCCGTAGTGGATAGATCTGCTGGGGAAGCGAACCGTTCTCGGGTCCCCAAAACACACAGGAGAACGCCTGGCGCTGATCCTTGGGTTCCGCACCCATTGGGCTGACTTCCACCAGCTCCAGCTCCAGGCTCTCGCCATCGGCGAGCTGCAGAGCGAACTTGCTGCCGGTGTGGGGGCGGAAGCTTTCGAGGGTCAGCTTGTCCAGCATGAGGGATCTCCCTTGTGGATGGATGTGGGCAGGAGCTTCGAGAATAGCGCAGGCGCGCTGGCCGGGAGCTCTCCGGAGCTACCCAAAGCGCACCGCGTTGATCGGCGGCAGGTCTCGGGAGATCTCGTGCCAGCACTCGCCGCCGTCCTCCGTGATCCACAGCCCGCCGATGTTGCTGGCCAGGGCCAGGCGGTCGCCGGTCGGGCTCTCACCGGTGGTGTCGACCTCCAGCGCATGACGCAGGGTCAGGTGATAGGCGTGACGCCGAGGCAGCCCCTCGCTGAGCAGCGTCCAGCTCGCACCGCCGTCGCGGGTGCGGGGGACCACCACCCGTCCGTCCACCGGCAGCCGGCAGGCGTCGCTGGTCGCCGGTACCCGCCAGGCGACGTCCGGATCGCGGGGATGGACCGCCATGGCGAAGCCGAAGGACGAGGGCGGTGCGTCCTCGATCTCCTGCCAGGTGACGGCGCCGTCGGTGGACCGGTAGAGACCGCTGTGATGCTGGCACCAGAAGACCTCGGGCTCGGAGAGGCATTGCACCAGCCGATGAGGATCCTGGACGTTGGGCTCGTCCCGCAGCCGGGGAGGCATGTAGGGGGCGTGCATGCCGTGGGCGGAGAGGCGCCAGCTCTCACCACCGTCGTCGGTGGCCCAGATGCCGCCGCAGGAAACCGCGACCTTGAGCCGCCGCGCATCCCGGGGATCGACGCAGATGGAGTGCAGACCCGGGTGCTTGTAGCCGCCGCCGAACCATTCGGTCCGCTCCGGCCGATCCCACAGCCCGCGGCACAGCTCCCAGGACTCTCCCCCGTCGTCGGAGCGGTGGAGACCGCCGGGCAGGTCTCCCGCCCACAGCACCCCGGGCTCGTCCGGTCCTCCGGCTTCGAGCGACCAGATCTGGAGCAGGGTCCACGGGCTCTCGTCCGGATCGCCCTGCCGGGCCCGCCGCCGTCGGGTGTCGGCTGCCGCGGGACGGGGTGGATAGCCGGGGGTGGCGCACTCGGTCCAGGTGGTGCCCCGGTCGGTGGACCGGTGGAGCTTGACCCCGTAGTGCCCCAAGCGCAAGGCGGCGTAGAGATTGCCGTCCCGGGGGTCCGGCAGAATGGTGGAGACCTCGTCTCCCAGAAAGGAGGCTCCGGTCAGGACCCAGGGGGTGACCGCGGAGCCCGCCCCGGGCTTTCGCTCGGCGGTGAGCAGACCCTTGCGGGTAGCGATGTAAAGGCGGGGGGCGAGGTGGGGTGTGGGCGCCATCTCGGGTCTCTCGTCGAAGGGAATCTCGGGGCAGCCCCGGGTCGCCGCCTCAGCCTCCGGACAGCGCTTGGAGCACGTAGATCTCGGCCGTTCCGGGCACGGGATCGCTGAGCCCTTCGCGGTCGCTCACCGCGTCGCCGTCGACGAAGATCGAGAGGTGCTCGCGTAGCCGCCCCTGGTCGTCGAGCAGATAGCTTCGCAGCCGGGGATTGTCGCCGAAGACGGAGCCCAGGACCTCGCCGACGGTGTCCCCTTCGACCTCGCGCGGCGGCGAGTCGATGTGGCGCTGGAGGTGGGGGGTGAAGTGGATCGTAGGCATGGGCGAATCGGCCGCGGGGGCCCGAGTATACCGGCAGGCTCCCCGCTATCCGCTTTCCGAAGGGCCGATCGATGCCAGAAGCTCCTCACCCTCGGTCACCACCGGGCTCCAGAATGCCTTCTGGCGCTCGCTTTCCTGCCCGGCGAGAAACTCGTGCAGCCCGGGAAGCGCCTCCCGGAGAAGACCGTCCGCCTCCTCCAAGCGATTCCGCCGCACCAGCACTCGGGCCAGCGACACCTCGGAGCGGGCGACCCAGGGGTGCTCCGGACCGAGCGCCTGGCGGTCGATGCCGAGCGAGCGCCGGTACAGGAGCTCCGCCTCCCCCCACCGCCCCTGGTCCTCCAGCACCTGCCCTAGCTCGTCCATGGTGTTGGCCATCATCACGTGTTTCTCGGCTGCTTGGGCGGGCGTCGTTCCCTGCAGGGCCTCGCGTTGGAGCTCCAGGGCCTTCCGGAGGCGGTCTTCGGCGAAGTCGAAGTCTCCCTGCTGTCGGGCGAGCTTGGCGTGGCGGCGGAGGGTCGGGACCGATCTGGGGGGCACGATGTGGTGCCAGATGTCCAGCGACCGCTCGTAGATCTCCCGCGCTTCGTCCGGGCGGTCGAGCGCCAACACCACGTTGCCGAGGTTGGACAGCGACATCGCCACCGCGGAATGCCTCTCACCGTAGAGCTTCTCTCGCAGCGCCAGGGATTCGCGGTGCAGGTCCTCGGCCCTCTTCAGGTCCTCCGGCCCTTCTCTGGCCTCGAAGACCAGGATGGCCAGGTCGTTGAGCAGCTCGGCCTTCTCTGGCAGGGCCTCTGCTCCGGCCCGTTCGACGAGCTCCAAGCCGTCCCGGTAATGGTCGGTGGCTCGCTCGATATCGCCTTCGTCGTGGAACACCAGACCCAGATGGTTGTGGATGCGGGCCAGCAAGATCGCGGGCGCAGCGGGGGTCTTCCGGGCCTGTTCCAGCGCCTCGCGGTAGCACGTCTTGGCCTCGGGATAGTCCCGCTGGTTGTACAGGGCGAAGCCCAGGTCGTTGAGAAGCTCTGCGAGCCGGAGGTGGGTGGCGTCGGAGGTCTTGGACGGTTGGCGCTCGATGTCGACGGCTTCCCTGAACAGCGCCGCGGCGTCGGCGTCGCTTCCCTGGCTGAGGCGCAGCCGGCCGAGCTCCGCCAGCGCCTCGGCGAGGTACACGTGGGGATCGGGATGCAGCTCGCGAAGACGCTCCAGCGCCTCCTCCAGCAGCGGCTCGGCTTCGTCGTAGAGATCCAGGGCGTGGTAGAGACGACCCACCGTGATCAGCGCGGTGGCGTAGACCTCCGGTTGCTCTGCGAGCTCGCCGAGGCGGGCGGCGGCCCGATCGAGGATCTCCCGCACGGTCAGGTCCTCACCCTGCGCTTCCCGCGGATCGACCCCGCCGAGAAGATCAAGGAGAAGCTGGACGTTCTGCTCGGCACGGGTCCGCTCCTGCTCGGCACGAGCCCTCTCGCTCCGGGCGACGTCCCGCTCGTCGGCGAGCTGCCGGGATTGCATCCACGTCACCAGCGCGAAGCCGACGACCAGCGCTATGCCCAGGGCGGTCACGGTCACCGCCAGAGCGCGACGGCGCAGTAGCTTGCCCACTCGATAGCCAAGAGTCTCCGGCCGGGCCTTCACCGGCTGGTGCTGGAGGTGGCGCTCGAGATCCTGGGACAGCTCCTGGACCGAGCCGTAGCGGCGTTCCGGCTGTTTGCGCAGCGCTTTGAGAACGATGACGTCGAGATCCCCGCGCAACCGGCGGCACAGCTCGGCGGGCGCCATCTCGCTGGGAGCCTGCGGCGGTACCTCCAGGATCGCCCGTTCGAGCGCCAGGGGGTCGTTGGTGTCCAGCCGGTAGGGGCTCGCTCCGGTCAGCAGCCGGTGGAGGAGGGCTCCGAGGGAGTAGACGTCGCTGGCGGTGGTCACCGGCTCGCCGCGGATCTGCTCCGGGCTGGCGTACTGCGGGGTCATGGGATGGAGCCCGGTGCGGGTGGCGTGTCCCGGAAGGTCGAAGAGCCCACCGTCGAGCAGCTTGGCGATGCCGAAGTCCAACAGCTTGGGACTGCCGTCGGCGGTGACCAAAATATTGCCCGGCTTGAGATCCCGGTGGACGAGCAGATTGCGGTGGGCGTAGCTCACCGCCTCACACGCCTGGCGGAAGAGCTGGATGCGTGCTTCGAGATCCAGGTCGTGGCGGGCGCAGTAGACGTCGATGGGGACTCCCTCGATCAGCTCCATCACCAGGTAGGGGCGGCCGTCCTCGGTGCTGCCGCCGTCGTAGAGGCGGGCGATGCCCGGGTGCTCCAGACGGGCCAGCACCTGACGCTCGACCTCCAGACGCTCGGCCAGCTCCGGCGACGCCAGGTCGGCGCGCAGGACCTTGACCGCCACCCGGCGGCGGAGCTCGTCCTCCCGCTGCGCGAGATAGACGGTGCCCATGCCGCCGTGACCGAGAATCTGGAGCATCCGGTAGGGGCCGAAGGTGGTGCCGGGAGGGTCCGGCGGCCGGTCTTCGGGCGCTGGGAGGACCGGATGCTCGAGGAAGTCCGTCACTTGCGCGTCCACCGCCAGCAGCTCCAGGACCTCGTGCCTCACCAGGTCGTCGCTGGCGGAGGCTTGGCGGACGAAGGACGTCCGCTCCTCCGAGGGTAGATCGAGGGCCCGTTCGAGCAACTGGTCCACGCGGCCCCACAGCTCAGAATCCATGGCGGGCCTCCGGGCTCAGCTCGCGATAGAGGAAGGCCCGCGCCCGCCGCCACTCGCGTGCCACGGTGCGCGGGGACGAGCTCAGGCACTGCGCCGCCTGCTCGACCGACAGACCGCCGAAGAACCGCAGCTCGACGATTCGCGCCTTGCGGGCGTCGACACGTTCCAGGGTCTGCAACGCTTCGTCGAGGGCGAGCAGATGGGCGGCGCGGGGGGGACCGGTGTGGGTTTCGTCGAGAGGCACCTTCTGGACGTGGCCACCGCGCTTGAGAGCCGTCCGCTCGCGTGCGTGCTGGACGAGCGCTCGGCGCATCATGCACGCGGCGAGACCGAAGAAATGGGAGCGGCTGCGCCAGCGGATCCCCGACTGCTCGAGCAGATCCAGGACCACCTCGTGCACCAGAGCGGTGGCCTGGAGCGTGTGGTCTGCACGCTCCCGCCGGAAGTACGAGTGGGCGATGCGCCGCAGCTCGCCGTACACCCGCTCGATCAGGTGCTCAGCGGCCTGGCGGTCCCCCTCGGACCACCGCTGGAGAAGACGGGTGATGGTGGCGTCCGCGGTCCCCGGGGTCACGTCTCGGGCCGCCGGGGGGTCTCCCTCGGTTTTGGGATCGAGCCTGGAGGGCGATGAATGGAAAGGGGAGGGCCGATTCAGGAGAAGGTCGTTCATGCACATCCCTGAGAGAATGCAGCGGTCCCTCCTCCTGGGGGCGACCCTTGCCAACCGCTGCAAGATCCGGGCTCTGGCGAAACGAGAAACCAGCAACACAAAGCATTCGTACCGTCCCAGTTTACACCCTTCGTGGGGGTTCGGTACTTCGTTGACCGGTTCCTGACAGATTTTCTCAAATCCGTTGGCAGAGGTCGGGGGTCGAAAAACACAGTAGGGGGTAGAGGGAAAGCTCGGGGCTTTCCCGTTTCCTTTGGAACTGGGTCGGATGGATCCTTCGTGAGCGCGGCGATCTCCCGTCGATCTGTCCGGTCTTCTCTCCTCGAGGTGATTTCATGAAAAAGACCCGTACCCTTGCTTCCCGACTGACTCTGCGGCGTGAGACCTTGCAACGTTTGGACGACGAGCAACTGCGAGCTGCGGGGGGAGTCGATTGGTTTACCGACGACTGCCTCCTGATGCCCTCGCACTCACCGTGCAGCAACCCGTGCAGTTTTTCCTGCCTGCCCGCGGTTTAGGCCCAAGAACGTCAACCTCCGGGGGGCGATCCTCGCTCCCCGGTTTCCTCCATCCTCTTGTCGGACCTTCTCGCCGGCCCCGGGCTCCCGGAGCCCGGAGCGCCGTGGTCTGCCCTGTGGTATACAGTTTCGAGACATCGGAACTGACGAGCACGGGGGAGGTCGCACGGATGAAGCTCCAGGGCCAGCACACCTTCGATGCGCCGCGGGAGGCCGTCTGGTCGGCCCTCAACGACCCGGAGGTGTTGGCACGTACCCTGCCCGGGTGCGAGCGCCTGGAGGAGAAAGAGCCCCATGTCTACTCCGGAGCGCTCAACATCCAGGTAGGGCCGGTCTCCGGACAGTTCCAGGGCACCGTCAAGCTGTACGATCTGGAGGAAAACCGCGGCTACCGGATGGATCTCAAGGGCCAGGGGGCCCCGGGGTTCGTCCAGGGCAAAGGCACGGTCACCCTGGAGGACGGTGACGGCGGCGGCACGGTCCTGTCCTACGACCTGGACGCCCAGGTGGGCGGCCGCATCGCCGGCGTCGGGCAAAGGCTGCTGGACAGCTCCGCCAAGGTGGTCACCCGCCAGGCCCTGGAAGGTCTGGAGGCACAGGTCGCCGCTCGCCAGGGCGCGGAGCCGGCGGCCGCCGGCTCCGAGTCCTCTGCAGTCGAGGGCACCGAGGCGGAAGGTGCCGCCCAGTCTTCCGTGGCTCCGGTCGTCACCGTTCCACCCGCCCCCCCCGCTCCCGCGGCGCCCACCCAGACCCAGTTCGCCCTCCGTTTCGCCAAGGGGTTGTTCGAGGAGCTGGTACCCGCACCGTGGCGACCGGTGGTGATCGGGGGTGGGGTATTGTTGCTGCTGGCTCTTGTCTTTCTCATCATTCGCGCGTGCTCGGCCTGAGGCGCGATCCGCCGCGATCCGGCAGGGGCCGGGCCGTGGTATAAGGATTCTGGTTGCTTGGCATCGACCTCGAAATCCTGGCGAATGTCGTGACGGTCGCGAGAACCGAGAGGGGCTTCCCCCGATCCCCTCGAATCCGAAGGAGAGCTCCATGGCGGAAACTGTGACCCTCGAGGTCAATGGCAAGACCTATGAACGCGAGGTCGAGCCCCGGACGCTCCTCGTGCACTTCCTGCGCGACGAGCTGGGGCTGACCGGCACCAACGTCGGCTGCGAAACCAGCCTGTGCGGCGCCTGCACCGTCCACATGAACGGGCGGACGGTGAAGTCCTGCACTCAGCTCGCGGTGCAGGCCCAGGGCGCGAAGATCACCACCATCGAGGGCCTGGGGAACGGTGCGGGCCTGCACCCGCTCCAGCAGGCTTTCTGGGACGAGCACGGGCTCCAGTGCGGGTACTGCACCCCGGGCATGATCATGGCGGCGGCGGGTCTGCTCCAGGACAACCCCAATCCCACGGAGGCGCAGATCCGCGAATCTCTGAAAGGCAACATCTGCCGCTGCACGGGGTACCAGAACATCGTCAAAGCGATCGCCAAGGCCGCCCAGGCGGGCGGGGGGGGTGCGTGATGGGTGTCTTCGGCTCCGCCATCAAGCGACGGGAAGACCCGGCCCTGATCACCGGCAAGGGGAAGTACACCGACGATTTCCAGATGCCCGGCATGGTGTACGCCACGATGGTCCGCAGCCCCTTCGCCCACGCTGAGATCAACAGCATCGACACCTCGCAGGCGAAGGCCAGCCCTGGCGTCCTCGCCGTCTACACCTGGCAGGACATCGAGGCGGCAGGCATCCCCGGCGTCGTTCCCACCGCCTGGCTGCTCCCCGACATCAAGACGCCGGACCATCCCATCCTGGCCCGCGGCAAGGTGCGCTATGTGGGCGACGCGGTGGCGGTGGTGGTGGCCGAAAGCCGCGCCGCCGCTCGCGACGCAGCCGATCTGGTCCAGGTGGACTACGAGATGCTGCCGGCGGTGGTGGACGTCAACAAGGCCCTGGAGGACGGCGCGCCGCAGCTCTTCGACGACGCGCCGGGCAACCTGGCCTTCGACTGGGACCTGGGCGACAAGGACAAGACCGACGCCGCCTTCGACGGCGCTGCGCACACGGCGACCCTCGAGCTGCGCAACAGCCGGTTGATCCCCCACGCCATCGAGCCACGGGCGGCGCTGGCGGACTTCAACTCCTCCACCGGCGAGCTGACCCTGCACATGACCAGCCAGAACCCCCACGTCCACCGGCTGCTCATGTCCATCGCCTCGCTCGGGCTGCCGGAGCACAAGATCCGCATCGTCGCTCCGGAGGTGGGCGGTGGGTTCGGCAGCAAGATCCACCACTATCCGGACGAGGCGGTGGCCGCCTTCTGCTCGATGCAGCTCCAAGTGCCGGTGAAGTGGACCGCCACCCGCTCGGAGACCAACCTCACCGACGCCCACGGCCGCGACCACTGGTCGAAAGCGGAGATCGCCCTCGACGGCGACGGCAAGATCGTCGGTGTGCGGGTCGACACCCACGCCGCGATGGGCGCCTATCTGTCGACCTTCGCGCCGGCGGTACCGACCTACCTCTACGGCACGCTGATGTCCGGGCAGTACGACATCCCGGCGATCTACGTGCATGTCCAGGCGGCGTTCACCAACACCGCGCCGGTGGACGCCTACCGCGGGGCCGGACGGCCCGAGGCCACTTTCGTGGTCGAGCGGCTGCTCGACGCCGCGGCCCGCGTCACCGGTCTCGACCCGGCGGAGATCCGCCGCCGCAACTTCGTGGCGCCGGACGCCTTCCCCTACCAGACCCAGGTGGCGCTGGCCTACGACAGCGGCAACTACGAGCCGGCCCTCGACCGCGCCCTGGAGATGGTGGGCTACGCCGACCTGCGCCAGCAGCAGGCCCAGCGCCGGAGCTCCGGCGGCAAGCTGCTGGGCATCGGGCTGTCGTCCTACATCGAAGCCTGCGGTCTCGCCCCCTCGCAGGTGGTGGGAGCCCTCGGTGCCCAGGCCGGACTGTGGGAAAGCGCCAAGGTGCGCGTCCACCCCTCCGGCTCGGTGACTGTCTACAGCGGCTCCTGCGGCCACGGTCAGGGTCACGAGACCACCTTCTCCCAGATCGTCGCCGACCGTCTGAGCGTCGACGTCGACCAGGTGGACGTCATCGAGGGCGACACCGAAAAAGTGCAGTTCGGCATGGGCACCTACGGCAGCCGCAGCGCCGCCGTCGGTGGCAGCGCCATCGCCACCGCGGTCGACAAGGTGATCGCCAAGGCCAAGAAGATCGCCGCCCACCTGCTGGAGGCCGCCGAGGAGGACATCGAGTTCCAGGACGGCCAGTTCCAGGTCAAGGGCGTGCCCGACAAGGCCCAGGCATGGGGTGACGTCGTGCTCCAGGCCTATCTCGCCCACAACCTGCCGGACGACATGGAGCCGGGCTTGGAGGCCAATTCCTTCTACAACCCCTCCAACTTCACCTACCCCTTCGGCACCCACGTGGCGGTGGTCGAGGTGGATCCCGAAACCGGCCAGGTGACGCTGGTGCGCTACGTCGCCGTCGACGACGTCGGCAACGTCATCAACCCGATGATCGTCGACGGGCAGCTCCACGGCGGCATCGCCCAGGGCGTCGGCCAGGCGCTGTGGGAGGAGGCGGTCTACGACGACGCCGGCCAGCTCACCTCGGCGACTCTGCTCGACTATGCGTTGCCCCGGGCCCACTACTTCCCGACCTTCGAGCTGGACCGCACGGTGACCCCGTGTCCCCACAACCCGCTGGGGGTGAAGGGGGTCGGCGAAGCCGGCGCCATCGCCTCTCCGGCGGCGGTGGTCAACGCCGTGGTGGATGCCCTGTCCCACCTGGGCGTCCAGCATCTCAACATGCCGCTCGCTCCCGAACGGGTGTGGCGGGCGATCCAGAGCCAAGGCAACGGCAACGGCCAGGGAGGTGCGTGATGTTCTCCGCCAGCTTCGACTACCACCGTGCGGGCTCCCTCGGCGAGGCCGTGAGCCTGCTCCAGAGCCAATCCGGCGCCAAGGTGCTGGCCGGCGGTCACAGCCTCCTCCCGATGATGAAGCTGCGGCTGGCCCAGCCCGGAGCGCTGATCGACATCGGGCACCTCGACGAGCTCAAGGGCGTCGAGCGCCACGGCAACCACCTGCACATCGGCGCCCTCACCACCCACCGCGAGGTGGCCACCTCGGGCGCGGTGCGCGAGCACTGTGCGGTGCTGGCGGAGGCGGCGGGCAAGATCGGCGATCCCCAGGTGCGCAACGTGGGGACCGTGGGCGGCAATATCGCCCACGCCGACCCCGCGTCGGATCTGCCCGCGGTCTTCGTCGCCCTGGGAGCGACCGTCCATCTCACCGGCCCCGACGGTGACCGGCAGGTTGCGGCGAAAGACTTCTTCCTCGGTCTGCTCTCGACCGATCTGCGCGCCGGTGAGCTGCTGACCCGGGTCGATGTGCCGATCCTGCGTCCGGGCACCGGCTCGGCCTATCTCAAGCTCGAGCACCCCGCCTCCGGCTACGCGGTGGTGGGGGCGGCGGCGGTGATGACCCTCGACGGCTCCGGCCGTTGCCAGGCGGCCGCGCTGGGCTTGAACGGGGTGGCGGCGACGCCGGTCGACGGCGGCGTGGTGGCCCAGGCGCTGGTGGGCCAGGAGCCGACCGACGAGGCCCTCGCCGCGGCGGTCTCCCAGAACCTCTCGGTGGACGATCCCCTGGGCGACAACTTCGCCTCCGGGGAGTTCCGCGTGCACCTGGCGAAGACCTACGGCAAGCGGGCTCTGGCCGCGGCCCGGGACCGGACCCGGAGATAGATGGACGGCAGCCCCTTGGACGAGAGCCCTTTGGACGTGAACGCTGTGGCCACCGACCCCGGGACCCCGGGTCTCCCCGGTCTGCCCACCATCGACGCCCTCGAGCAGCGTCTCGAGGGCGTCTCGTACTTCGCCGACCGCAGCCTTTCGACCGCCATCTTCCTCTCCCTCCGGCTCCAGCGGCCGCTGTTTCTGGAGGGGGAGGCGGGGGTGGGGAAGACCGAGGTGGCGAAGGTCCTCGCGCGTCTGCTCGACCGCCGACTGATCCGGCTCCAGTGCTACGAGGGGCTCGACGTCTCCTCCGCCGTCTACGAGTGGGACTACAGCCGGCAGATGCTGGAGATCCGTCTGTTGGAGGCCGAGGGCGGGGTCGGTCGCACGGTGAGCCGGGAGGAGGCGCGGCGCGATCTGTTCTCGGAGGACTTTCTGCTCAAGCGGCCGCTGCTCCAGGCGGTGGCGGTGGAGGAGGCCGGCGAGCCGGCGCCGGTGTTGCTGATCGACGAGCTGGACCGGGCGGACGAGGAATTCGAGGCGTTTCTGCTCGAGGTGCTGTCGGACTTCCAGGTGACGGTGCCGGAGATCGGCACGCTACGCGCCGAGGAGCCCCCCATCGTGGTCATCACCTCCAACCGCACGCGGGAGATCCACGACGCCTTGCGCCGCCGGTGTCTCTACCACTGGATCGACTACCCGCCCTACGACAAGGAGCTGCGCATCGTCGAGGCCAAGGTGCCGGAGGCGGCCGAGGCGTTGGCCGGGGAGGTGGTGCGTTTCGTCCAGGAGCTGCGCGGCGCGGAGCTTTACAAGCGCCCCGGCGTGGCGGAGACCTTGGATTGGCTGCGCGCCCTGGTCGCCCTCGACCGCGAGACCCTCACTCCGAAGACCATCGATGCGACGCTGGGTGTGCTGCTCAAGTACCAGGACGACATCGAGCAGGTGAGGGACACGGGCATCGAGCGGCTGCTAGGGCATGCGGAGGCTGGGGGATGAGGCCATGCGGTTTCGACCTACCCGCCCTGCTCCCAGCACGAGGGGCCGGCGGCCGCGGGGGCGAGCTTCGCCAGCTTCGGGGGCCGCACCGGCTTGCGGTCCTCCCAGCTCGCCGGCTCGATCTCCACCTCCCACACCAGCTCCTGGGTGGCCGGGGCTTTGCGTAGCGCGGCGTCGACCTGGGACGCGGTGGGACGGAAGATGAACGGCCGCCGCGGATAGACGCGGTCGTTGACCCAGCGCGCGCTCCATCCGCCGGTGGTGGCGATGAAGTCCTGGACGAACCCCGCCGCCGTCGGGTACCGGGCTTCCACCTCCAACGCGCCGTTGACACAGATGTCGACATAGGACTGGACCATGGGGAACTGGGGCGAGGGCAGGTTGTTCTTGATCTCCGACTCGGGGAAGTCGTTGACATAGGCCCACACCTCCCCCGCCGGCGGCTTGTCGCGGCCATCGAGCATGGTGATGTCCTCGGTCGGGATTCGGCAGCGGCGATAGCCGGCGCTCTCGCGGCGGTCGGTGGCCGCCAGCTCCTCCTCGGTGACCGCGTAGATCACGCCGTTGCACACGGCTTTCGGGTCGTCCAGCGCGCCCAGGTAGGTCGTGGTCAGCCCGCTGGCGGCGCCCCGCGCCCACCACCCGCGGCGGATTCCCTGCACCCGCACCGGCCAGGCGTCCCGCGCCGACGGCGTGGTGCGCTCCCGGGACTGGTCCTCGATGAGCGACCCGTAGCCGAAGATGAAGAGGGGTTTGGACGGCCTGCCTTCGATGTCGATGCAATCCATGGTTCGGCGCCTCCTCGACACGACAGAGAGCCCGGATTCTCGCGGCGAGCACCGGGATCTCGGGTTTCAGAGCCTTTGGTTTGTCGCAGCATATCGTGAACGGAGGGCCTTGAATGGAGCGTAGCGGTAGGATTCGGGGAGCAGCCGGACCCGGGGGCCGGCTCGCCCACACTCACCTTCTCTGCGAGGAGACCTCATGGCCGAACCCACCGCTCCCGCTCGACCCGTGGTCAAAAAGGCCGACGCCCAGCTTCGCATGCCGGTCGCTGCCGGCCGATCCACCGAGATGCAGGTGCTGGTGGGGAAGGACGACGGTGCACCCCACTTCGCCATGCGCCGTTTCATCATGGGCAAGGAGGGCGGCATGCCGCGTCACACCAACCGGGTGGAGCACGAGCAGTACGTCCTGCGGGGCCGTGCGCGGGTGAGCGTCGGTGACGAGGTGCACGATGTGAGCGCCGGCGACGTCCTCTACATCCCCGCCGGGATGCCCCACGACTACAACGTCCTCGAACCGCCCTTCGAGTTCCTCTGCATGGTGCCCAATCTCCAGGACGAGATCCGGATCCTGGACGAGGAGGAGTGAGGAGAACGGGGCGCCAGGGGCATCGGACGCCGTCTCAGCACCCGCGGGAGTAGAACCACACCCAGGGCCCCTTGTCGGGCCCCCGCCAGCGGACCCATCCCTCGTTCCGCTGGCCTTTCCACTCGTCCGGGCCCATGCAGTAGCCGCTGGGCTGCTCCACTCGCACCCGCATCCAATCCCCCCGGATCTCCAATGGTTCGAGGGCGTGGTCGGCACCGATCCAGGTGATGCGCTCGGTGTCGGTGCCGGGTCCGCGGCGCAAGGCGTGAGGAACCTCCCGGGTGCGGAAGTGGAGGGGAGACAGGGAGTCGCTCTTCCATTCCCGGAGCAGAAACGCCTCCCAGGTCTCGACAGTCAAGGGCAGCTCGCCGAGGGTGAGGTAGGAGGGGTGGGTCCAGCCACGGTGCAGGGTCGGCTCCCCGCTCACCGCGTACTCGACCTGGAACCAGCCGTCGGGTCGGATCTCGAACACGAGATTGGCGGCGCTGGCGTAGCTCACCTCCACCATGCCTCGGGGGGAGAGGGGCCGGGGGTCGGAGCCGTCGGCAGCGACCACCCAGCCCCGTGCCAGCCACAGGGAGGGCGTGGCGCTCGACGCCTCCGGTCGCTCGAAGAGCGGGACCACCGCCTGGCTCCACCAGTCCGCCCCGACATCGGGTAGCACTTCCAGCGGTCGCAGACACCCCACCCCCAGTTGAGTATCAGCGGTCCGGGGTTGGTCGAAAATCTCGCCCCAGAAAGGAGCCTGGGGCTCCGGGAGCGGGGGTGGGGAAGGCGGCTCGGGGGCCACTGCGGCGGCGGTCAGGCACAGCAGGCTCGGAAACGCGACCAGCCCCGCGAAAAGCTGGACGGTCCAGGCGGTTTGGAGGTAAGGGCTCGACGGCATTGGAGAGCTTTCGAAGCTGCCCAGCGGGATGGTGTGACGGCGCTGTCCCGATCGTACACCGAGGTCAGCTCTGATAAAGGCACAACCGGCCAAAGCCGGCGTCGCAAAGTTACGGGTCCTCACTTCCTGCGCGACGAGCCGAGCTTCTGGCGGAGATCGAGTGGGTGCGAGCTCAAGGGGAGCAGGAGCCCGGGGACGAGCTCGTCCCCGGGCTCACCGGCCCTCGTACTTCAACACGGGCTGCTGCTGTTACACGGACGGTGACGCCACCGGTCTCGAGATCGTCGACGGCGAGATGCGGCTGGTCCGCTGGCCCGACGACGAGGACGCGCCGAAGCCGCAGGTGCTCGACCACAGGCCGGTGCGTCACGTCTTCGCGCGCTGCGACGGACCAGCCCCCGCTCCCGCGGACGCCGAAGTGGAGAAGGAGCAGCCTGTGCCGGCCGGGGCTCCGGCCTGACCAGGGGTCCGCCTTCGGCGATGCCGCCGACGAGCTTCTGCCGACTTACCGGCTGTACTCATTGCGAGGCATGCCGTCGAAAGCGGCCGCTCTTCATGCAGCACTTCTTGAAAGCGGCGACCGGAGCCGCAGGGACACAGATCCTCGCGGCCGAGCTTCTCTTCCAGCAGCTTGTCGCCGTGGACCACGCGTCGACCTCGCTTGACCCGGGTTTCGGACGGGAAACCCCCGCCGTCGCTTGCTAGAGGTCTCGAAAGGTGGGCAGGTGGTCGTAGAGGTCTTCATAGTCGTCCAAGCGATGCTCGATCTTGGCTCGGTGCTTCTTCATGACGGACCTCCCTTCGGATCGGGGGCGATACGGCTACCCCACGGTGACACGGTGAAGAGAGGAGGGTAACACGGGTCGAGCGGGGAGCGAGCCCATCTCCGCTGCCACCTGGAGGAGGTAGCGGTCCCCGGAGCTCGCCGGATGAACCTCTCCCAGCCGGGAACGTCCTGGATCTCGTCGAAGAAGAACCAGCACTTCTCCCGGCGGCTGCCTGGATGACGGCGGTAATGGCTCTCTGGGATGCGATGGAGATCCGCGACATCGAGGGGAAGCAGCTCAACCGAGAGACGATTCGCAACCTCCATCAGGTGCGGGGCGGATGCACGCCTGGCTGGGCCTGTGACAACACCGATGGGATCATCTGCGCCGACCTGAGTCACCAAGCAGCGCCTGAGCCGGTAGCAACACCCCACACCCGTACAGCCTCATGGGCGCTAAACTGGGCCTCGACGAGGTCCCGAATCGAGCATGCCGCCCACCGCGACACCCCCCGCCACCCCCCACCGCGGCCACCTGCTGCCCAACCTGGTCCGCTTTACCCGCGTCCTGCGCACCCTCGGGCTGCCGGTGACGCCGGACGACGCGGTGACCCTGGCCGACGCCTACCAGGACATCGGTCTGGGCTCGCGACGCGACGCCAAGGCCGCCGCGCAGGCGGTGCTCGTGGGCCGCAAAGAGCACCTGCCCCTCTTCGACCAGGCGTTCGACCTGTTCTTCCGGTCCCACGACATGGGCGATCGCATGGACCTGGGACGGGTCCTGATCCGTGGTCAGGGGGCACGCAAGAAGATCCAGGCGATGGTGCCGGCGCCGACAGGTAGCGACTCCAACGACGCCGGTGAGCTGGAGCAGCCGTACATCGAGCTCACCCACACCTGGAGCGACCGCGAGCTGCTGCGCCGCAAGGACTTCGCCGAGCTCACCGAGGACGAGGCGAAGGAAGTGCTGCGACTGCTGCGCGAGCAGGTCTTTACGCCGCCGCCGCGCCGCACCCGCCGCCGCGTCGCCGCATCGGACGGGGAGCTGCTGGACCCCCGGCGTACGCTGCGCAAGTCGCTGCGCTGGGGCGGCGAGCCGCTGGAGCTGGCGTTCCGGCGGCGCAAGGTCAAGCGCCGGCCCCTGGTGGTGCTGGCGGACGTCTCGGGCTCGATGGAGAGCTACGCCCGCATGCTCCTCAAGTTCCTGTATGCGCTGTCCACCTCCACCGACCGGCTGGAGGCGTTCGTCTTTGGCACCCGGTTGACCCGGGTCACGAAGGAGCTCGAGCATCGGGATATCGACCGTGCGCTCAAGGGGGCGACGGCGGCGGTGGCGGATTGGGGTGGTGGTACCCGCATCGGCGAGTCGCTGCGCCGGTTCAACTTCGAGTGGGGCCGGCGGGTGCTGGGCCAGGGCGCTGTCGTGCTGGTGATCAGCGACGGCTGGGACCGCGGCGATCCGGAGGTGCTGAACCGCGAGATGGCCCGCCTGGCGCGGAGCTGCGAGCGTCTGATCTGGCTCAATCCGTTGATCGCCACCCCCGGTTTCGAGCCCCTGACCCGCGGTCTCCAGGCGGCGCTGCCGCACGTCGACGACTTCCTGCCGGTGCACAACCTGCAGAGCCTGGAGCAGCTCGCGGCGGTGCTGCGGGGGTTGGGTCGGTCCTCCTGAGACCCCGCGCGTGCTACGCTTTTTCGCCAGAGGAAACCCCGATGCTGAAGAGCTTTTCCATCGCAAGATTCCGTCTCTTCCGGTCCCTCGAAGTGTCTTCGCTCGGGCGGGTGAATCTGCTGGTAGGGAAGAACAACTCGGGCAAGAGCGCCTTTCTGGAGGCGGTTCAGCTCTTTGCGGAACGGGCCTCCCCTCATTCATTGTGGGATCTGGTCAGCGTGAGGGAGGAGACTTGGTCGGGCCGGATCGAGATCATCGGCAACGAAGAAGTTGGGAGTCCGATCCGACACCTTTTTCGCGAGCACCAGCTTCCCGGGCTGGGAGACCAAGGGATCGTCCTAGGCTCGGATCAGGACGAAGACGAGATCCATATCTGTACAGTGGCCTACCGCCGATTGCACGATGAGGAGGAGGATGTCTCCCGACTTGAGAGACTGGAGCCGGAGGGGGTGGAAATCTCGGACCCCGAGGTCGAGGTCTACCTGGTGGCGGAGAACGGTGGTCGAACCCGGCGACTCATGAAGCTCGCCGAAAGCGGTTGGCCACCCCGTGCGGTCCGAATGCCAGTACCCAAGAAGGTTCGTGTGGTTCCCACCCGGAGCATGCTGACTCACGAGGTGGCAGACCTCTGGGACCTCATCGGTCTCACCCCTCTGGAGGAGGAGGTCCTCGCGGGCCTCAAGCTGATCGACGAGAGCATCGAGGACGTGGCCTTCGTGGAGGACCGCGGGCGAGGCTCGAGGATGCCGCTCGTTCGGACCACCAAGTTTGACGAGCCCGTACCCCTCAACAGCATGGGCGACGGGGTGAGCCGGCTCTTCCAGATCGTCCTGGCCCTGGCCAACGTCGAAGACGGCATCCTCTTGGTGGACGAGTTCGAGAACGGGTTGCACTGGTCTATCCAGCCGCGGGTCTGGGAAACGGTTTTCCGACTGGCTTCGAAGCTCAACGTCCAGGTCTTCGCCACCACCCACAGCCGGGATTGCGTCGAAGCCTTCCATTCCGCCTGGCAGGAGAATCCGGACAGCGGTGCCTTCTTCCGCTTGTCTCTGGACGATCAAGGCGAGGTACGCCCGGTCGCCTACGACCTGGAGACCCTCGGCGACGCCGTCGACACCCGAGTCGAGGTCCGATGAGCTTTCAAGGTGACCGCTGTGCCGAGGAAGGGAGCCGGGTACTCCTGGTGGAAGGCAAGGACGATTGCCACGTGGTCAGGGGTTTGTTGAGATCCCGGAAAATCGAGAGGACCTTCGGCATCTTCGCGTGCGAAAGCTATGAGGGGCTTCTCAGCCGAGCCAACGCCCTTGTCTTGGCGCCCACCGAGCTGCAGACCCTGGGGCTGGTCCTCGATGCGAATCTCGTGGGCCCGGCAGCTCGCTGGCAGGCGATTCGCGACAAGCTGAAGAGGCACGACTACGACTTCCCCAGGTCACTCCCCACCGAGGGGGCTGTCGTTCCCGGAAAGAGCCACACACCCAGGCTGGGTGTCTGGGTCATGCCGGACAATCACAGCAAGGGGAGCGTCGAAGATTTCTGTCTTCAACTGATCGACGAGAAAGACCTGGATGTCGTTCGGGAGGCAGTGCAGCTCGGCAAGGATCGAAAAGTGGCTCAGTTCAAGAGGGTGCACAAGTCCAAAGCTTTGGTCCACACCTACCTCGCCTGGCAGGATGAGCCCGGAAAACCTATGGGGCAAAACATCGCCGGGGGACGGCTTCCCTCGGATACACCCACGGCGATGAGCTTCGTGCAGTGGTTGGCGCGGCTGTTCGAGCTCGAGACCTCGAGAGATGAGGAGACTTCCCATGCGTGACCTCCTCCCCCAGATCGACCGCTGGCTCGCCGACGGCAAGCAGGTGGCCGTGGCCACCGTCGTCAAGGTGTGGGGCTCGGCGCCCCGACGCCCCGGGTCCCGCATGGCTGTGACCTCCGACGGCGACGTCGCCGGCTCCGTTTCCGGCGGCTGCGTCGAGGGCGCCGTCTTCGAGGTGGCCCAGAAGGTCCTCGGCTCCGGCACCCCCGAGCTGGCCCGCTTCGGGGTCAGCGACGAGGACGCCTTCGCCGTCGGGCTCTCCTGCGGCGGGCAGATCGAGGTTTTCGTCGAGCCCGTCGGGAGCGCCTCGGCCGCTTCGCACTGAGCCCTCCAGCACCCGGCTCGGTCCCTCCGCGTCCTTTGTTTTCTGGGCCTTTGCGTGATCCTTGAAGCCGACCTCTGGGGTTTGACAGTCCCTGTTGCAACAGACATACTGTCGGGGTTGTTCGACACAAGCCCGGGGCGTTTCCACCGGTACCTCGAACCCCCGCCTGGGTTGCGAAGCGCCTCAACCTGAAAGTCTCTGAGTGCGGAGGATTGCATGTACCCTCCCCGATTCGAGTACGCCTCGCCGTCGACGCTCGACGAAGCGTTGTCCCTGCTCTCCGGCAACGGCTCCGACGACGGCCCGGTCAAGGTCCTCTCCGGCGGCCAGAGCCTGATCCCCCTGCTCAAGCTGCGGTTCGCCAGCCCCTCGCTGCTGGTGGACATCAACCGGATCCCCGGTCTCGATCGGATCGAGGAATCCGGCGACCATCTGCGCATCGGAGCCCTGGTACGCCACGCGGCCCTCGAACGCTCCCCCCTGCTGGCACAGCGCTACCCCACCATGGCCGCCGCGGCGCCGCTGATCGCCGATCCCCTGGTGCGCAACCTGGGCACCTTGGCGGGCTCCGTCGCCCACGCCGACCCGGCGGGGGATTGGGGCTCGGTGATGCTGGCTCTCGGCGGTGAGGTCGTCGCCCGGAGCGCCGACGGCGAGCGGGTCCTGCCCGTCGCGGACTTCTTCCAGGGCTTCTACCAGACCTCCTTGCAGCCCACGGAGATCGTCGTCGAGGTGCGGGTTCCCCAGCCCCGAGGCTCCTTTGGAGGCGCCTATCACAAGCTCGAGCGCAAGGTGGGCGACTTCGCCACCGTCGGCGTCGCCACGTACCTGGAGCTGGAGGGAGGCCGCATCTCGCGGGCCGGCATCGGTCTCACCGCCGTCGGTCACCAGAACCTGAAAGCCACTGCCGCAGAGCAAGCCCTGGTCGGCAACGCGCCGTCGGGGGAGCTGTTCGACGAGGCAGCCCGCTTGGCGGCGGAAGCGGCCCAGCCCACCGCCAACGAGCGGGGCTCGGTGGAGTACAAGCGCGGCGTCGTGCGGACCTACACCCGCCGGGGTCTCGACCGCTGTCTGCAACAGGCCGAGGGAGGGAGCTAGCCATGGAAATCACCGTCACCATCAACGGAGAGCCGGTCACCGCGGACGTCGATCCCCGGTTGCTGCTGGTCCATTTCGTGCGCGAGGTGGCCGACCTCACCGGCACCCACATCGGCTGCGACACCACGAGCTGCGGCGTCTGCACCGTCCTGCTCGACGGTACCCCGGTCAAGTCCTGCACCGTGCTGGCGGTGCAGGCGAACGGCCGCCAGGTCCGCACCGTCGAGGGGCTGATGCAGAACGGCTCGCTCCACGTCATCCAGGAGGCGTTCAAGGAGAAGCACGGGCTCCAGTGCGGCTTCTGCACGCCGGCCATGATGCTGGTCACCTCGGAGCTGCTGGAACGCAACCCGCGGCCCACCGAGAAGGACATCCGGTGGGCCATCTCGGGCAACCTGTGCCGGTGCACCGGCTACATGAACATCGTCAAGGCGGTGCAGCACGCCGCCGAGACGAGCCAGGCAGGACAGAACCAGGAGGAGGCATCATGAGCGAGGCGGTCACCGAGAGCACCCCGCAGAGCACCCCGAAACGCTGCGGCGTCGGCGCGAGCATCCGGCGGCGGGAGGACGACCGGTTCATCCGCGGCCGCGGGCGCTACGTCGAGGACATCGTGCTGCCCCGCATGCTCCACATGGTGATCCTGCGCAGCCCGCTCGCCCACGCCAAGATCGTCAGCATCGACAAGAGCGGCGCCGAGGCGATGGACGGTGTGGTCGCCGTAGTCACCGGCGCCGACCTCGCGGCCCACAACCTTGCGTGGATGCCCACCCTGTCCGGCGACACCCAGGCGGTCTTCGCCACCGACAAGGTGCGCTTCCAGGGCCAGGAGGTGGCGGCGGTGATCGCTACCGATCCCTACATCGCCCGCGACGCCATCGACAAGATCGAGGTGGACTACGACCCGCTGGACGTGGTGGTCGACCCGCGCAAGGCGCTGGCGGACGGTGCGCCGCTGATCCGCGACGACAAAGAGGACCAGAGCGACAACCGCTGCTACCACTGGGAGACCGGAGACAAGGAAGCCACCGACCGCGCCTTCGACGCGGCGGACAAGGTGATCCGGCTGTCGACCCACTACCCTCGCTGCCATCCGGCGCCGCTGGAGACCTGCGGCTGCGTCGCCGACGTCAACGGCGCCACCGGCAAGGCCACCGTCTACATGACCTCGCAGGCGCCCCACGCCCATCGGACGCTCTTCGCCCTGGTGGCCGGGCTGCCGGAGCAGAACATCCAGATCATCTCACCGGACATCGGCGGCGGCTTTGGCAACAAGGTGCCGATCTACCCCGGCTACGTCGCCGCCATTGCGGCGTCGCTGCTCCTCGACCGGCCGGTCAAGTGGATCGAGAGCCGCACCGAGAACCTGATCTCCACCGGCTTCGCCCGCGACTACCACATGGACGGCGAGCTGGCCTTGAAGAGCGACGGCACGATGCTGGCCCTGCGGGTCAAGCTGGTGTCCGACAACGGCGCCTTTTACGCCGACGCCCAGCCCACCAAGTTCCGGGCGGGGCTTTTCCACATCGTCACCGGCTCCTACGATCTGCACGCCGCCCACGTGGTGGCCGACGGCGCCTACACCAACAAGGCACCCGGCGGCGTCGCCTACCGCTGCTCGTTCCGGGTCACCGAGGCTTCCTACCTGATCGAGCGCATGGTGCAGAACGCCGCCTACGAGCTGGGGATCGATCCGGCCGAGCTGCGGCGCAAGAACTTCATCCAGCCGGACCAGTTCCCATACACGTCCTCGACCGGCTTCATCTACGACTCCGGGGACTACGAGAGAGCGCTGGACCTGGCGCTGGAGAAGGCGGGCTACGCCGAGCTGCAGCAGGAGAAGGAAGAGGCGCGCAAGGAGGGACGTCTGCTGGGCATCGGTCTCGCCAGCTTCACCGAAGTGGTGGGTGCCGGGCCGAGCAAGGACTTCGACATCGCCGGGCTCAAGATGTTCGACTCGGCGGAGCTGCGGGTCCATCCCACCGGCAAGGCGATCCTCAAGATCGGCGTCCAGACCCAGGGCCAGGGCCACGAGACGACCTTCGCCCAAATCGTCGCCAACGAGCTGGGGATCCCGGCCGAGGACATCACCGTCCAGCACGGCGACACCGACAACACGCCGTACGGGCTGGGCACCTACGCCTCGCGCAGCACGCCGACTGCCGGCGGTGCCACCGCGGTCATCAGCCGCAAGCTGCGCGAGAAGGCCAAGAAGATCGCCGCCCATCTGCTGGAGGCGGCGGAAGAAGACCTGGAATGGAACGACGACAAGTTCCAGGTCCGTGGCGTACCGGACAAGTCGGCCAGCATCCAGGACATCGCTTTCGCCGCGTACACCAATCCACCGGAGGGCGTCGAGGCCGGGCTGGAGGGGGTGCATTACTACGATCCCCCGAACATGACCTACCCCTTCGGTACCTACGTGGTGGCGGTCGAGGTGGACCCCGACACCGGCGAGTGGAAGGTGCGCAAGATGGTGGCGGTGGACGACTGCGGCGTCCGCATCAACCCGATGATCGTCGAGGGCCAGATCCACGGCGGTCTGACGGAAGGCTACGCCATCGCCGCCATGCAGCTCATCTCCTTCGACGACGACGGCAACTGCATCGGCTCGAACTTCATGGACTATCTCGTCCCCACCGCCTGGGAGACGCCGGTCCTGGAGACCTACGAGACGGTCACGCCGTCGCCGCATCACCCGATCGGCGCCAAGGGGGTCGGAGAGTCCGCGACGGTGGGCTCGCCGGCGGCCTACGTCAACGCCGTGATCGACGCACTGGCCCACCTGGGCGTGCGCAACATCGACATGCCGGTGACCTCCGCCAAGGTGTGGGAGGCCATCCAGGCCGCCAAGGGTTCATGAGCTGCTGCGGGACGGGGGATCCCGAATCAGCGCAGGATCCGGCCGTCAGCGCCGCGGCCGATCCCGCCGCGAGGAGCGGAGCGAGCGACGTCGACGTCGTCGCGGTGGAGGCGGAGCTGGCGGCGCGGCGGGTGCCCTACTGTCTGGCCACCGTCGTCTGGCGCCGCGCTCCCACCTCCGCACGCACTGGCGCCAAGGTCCTGGTCACCGCGGACGGCGAGCTGCGGGGCTGGCTGGGCGGCGCCTGCGCCGAGCCGGCGGTGCTGCGGGTCGCCCTCCAGGCGCTGCACGACGGCCGCCCCCGGCTGCTCTGTCTGGGCGACGAGGCCGAGTTTCCCGAAGCCGGTCCCGGACGCGAGGTGCAGCCGGTCGGCTGCGCCAGTGAAGGAGCCCTCGAAGTGTTCATCGAGCCCCATCTGCCCCGTCCCCAGGTGGTGACCCTGGGCGAGGCACCGCTGGTCGGCGCCCTCGCCGACATGGCCGGCACTCTGGATTTCGAGGTCCACCGCCTCCGGATCTCCGAGGAGGCCGAGGACCTCGCGGGCGAGATCCGGGATGCCCTCGCCGCGGCGGGAGTGGGCTCCGCCTCCTTTGTCGTGGTGGCGACCATGGGGCGCTTCGACGAAGCGGCGGTGAGCGCGGCGCTCGCCACCGGGGCTCCCTACGTCGCCCTGGTCGCTTCCCGCCGCCGGGCGGACGCGGCGAGCGAGCACCTCCGCGGAATCGGCACGTCCGACACCGACCTGGAGCGTCTGCGGGCGCCTGCGGGGCTCGACCTCGGCCCGGTCGGTCACCGCGAGATCGCCGTCGCGGTGCTGGCGGAGATCGTCCAACTCCGTGCCGCCGGGATGGGCCGGGGAGCGGTCGAAGAGAAGGGGGAGCAGACCGCCCGCGCTGCCGGTGTCACCGCAGAGCCCGCCGAAGCCGTGGATCCGGTGTGCGGGATGACCGTGGCGACCCGACCCGCGCGCCACACCGCCGAGCACCAGGGCCGCACCTACCACTTCTGCTGTGCCGGTTGTCGCGAGCGCTTCGCCGCGGCCCCGGAGACTTTCTTGGAGGCATCCGCTTAGGAGGATGGGCTATGAAGCTCGAGAACGCATTTGAAGTCCAGGCTGCCCCGGACGTCGTCTGGGCCTATCTGCTCGACGTCGAGAAGGTCATCCCGTGCATGCCCGGTGCCGAGCTGACCGAGGTGGTGGACGAGACCACCTGGAAGGGCAAGGTTCGCATCGCCCTCGGCCCCGTGAGCCTGGCCTACAACGGCACCGTCGACGTCGAGGAGCGCGACGATGCTTCGCGGACCATGAAAATGCACGCCAAAGGCACCGAAGCCAGCGGCAAGGGCATGGCCTCCGCGACGGTGACCTCGGTGGTGTCGGAGAGCGGTAGCGGCTCGCGGGTCGAGATCGTCACCGATCTCACCATCACCGGCCCCGCGGCCCAATTCGGCCGCGGCATGGTGGCCGATGTCTCGCAGCGCTTCACCGACGAGTTCGCCCAGTGTCTGGGCCAGGTGCTCGCCCAGCCTTCTGGAGACGATATCGCTGGGGAGGGCGCCCAGGGCAGTGGGGGTGGTGAGAGCGCCGCGGCCCGGCCAGCCCCGGCGGCCAAGCCCATCTCCGGCATCCGCCTCGGGATCTGGGCCTTGTGGCGGGCCTTCGTGAGGTTCCTGAAGCGGATCTGGCGGTTGCTGACCGGGCGGGGTGGAGGGGACTGAGCTCTCAGGGCTCTTCACCGTCCTCGAGCTCGAGAATCCTTTTCAGATACGTCAGCGCGAACCGATCCTTGGGGCGGCCGAGCTTCTCCTTGATCTCGATCAGCGCTTCCAGGCCCAAGGCACGGATCCGAAGCTCGCCGAGTCGATGCTCGTTGGTCTTCTGGACGAGATCCGAGTAGGAAAAACCGCAGGTCTCCCGCAGCACGTCCAGCGAGCCGAGATCGGTTTTGAGAAGATTCATCCTCATGGATTGAAGACGGGCCGTGTCCGGTTCGATGTGACGTCCGGCCGGATCTTTGTACCGGGCGTTGATCTCCTGTAGCACCCGGAGAAGCCGCTGGATGTTGTCCGGAGTAGGGTCGAAGAGGATGTCGAGGTCGAAGGTCGTGAGCGGCGAACCTGCCAGCACGGCTGCGACGCCCCCGATCACGATGAAGTCGACGTCGTGACGAGCCAGCAAGTCGAGCAGATCGAGGAATCGGTTAGTCGACGAGGCCATCACGCAGTCTCGTCAGCCCATCCACGAAGTCTTGGAGCACTTGGAGTCGTTCGGCCGAAGTCAGGCTCAGCATCCAGCGGATCTGCTCGTCGTCGGCTTCATCCAGCCACTCTTCGCCGGGCTGAAGCTCGATGTCCTCCGAGTCGGGCAGGGCGCCCTGGGGCGATGGATCCATCGAGAGACATCCTAGCACTCCGTAATACTCCAGTAGTCTCGCGGAGCTGCACCGCTTCCACGCAGAGGGTAGCATTGGCGTATGCACGGTCCGATCTACCAACAGCTCCACCGAAGCCTCGAAGAGGACCGCCTCGCCGCCCTCGCCACCATCGTGGAGGGACCCGGCGTGGGGAAGCAGGTGCTCCTGTACCCCTCGGGCGAACGGGTCGGAGGGCTGGAGAATCCCGCTCTGGAAGAAGCCGTAGCGGACGCCGCGGAAACCGTTTTCCGCTCCTTCGGCACCGAGCGCGTCGAGGCCGACGGCTCGGTGGTCTTTGTCGAGGCCCATCCACCGGCGCCCAAGCTGGTGATCGTCGGAGCAGTGCACACCGCGATTTCGCTGGTCACCTTCGCCAACGAGCTCGGCTTCCGGACCTATGTGGTCGATCCGCGCTCCGTCTTCGCCACCCCGGAGCGCTTCGCCCACGCCACCGAGCTGATCCGTGAATGGCCGCAGGACGCCTTACCGCGCATCGGTCTCAACGAGGGCACCTTCGTCGCGGTCCTCTCCCACGACGACAAATTCGACGTTCCGGCGCTGGAGATCGTCCTCCGGCACCCGGTGCGTTACGTGGGGGCGTTGGGCTCCAAGAAGACCCACGCCCGGCGGGTGAAGACGTTGAAGGAGCGCGGGATCAGCGACGAAGCCCTCGCCCGCATCCACTCCCCGATCGGCATCGATCTGGGAGGCCGCCGCCCGGAGGAAATCGCGGTCTCCATCGTGGCGGAGATGGTGCGGGAGGGGCATGGGGGAGCATAAATCCCCCCTCGATCCCCCCATCGATCGAAGGGGGGCTGCTCCCACCTCCGCCGTCCTCCTCGCCGCGGGCCGTTCGGAGCGTTTTGGCGGTGGCTTTGGAGATCTCCTCAAGCAATTGGCGGAATTCCGCGGCGAGCCCCTGGTCCGGCGTGCCGCCCGCACCGCTCTCGCCGCGGACTTCGCCGAGATCCTCGTCGTTACCGGATACCACGCCGAGGCGGTGGAAGCGGCGCTGCAGGGTCTCGACGTCACCTTTGTGCGCAACCCGAACTGGGAGGAGGGCCAGAGCACCTCGGTCAAGGCGGGGCTCGCGCGGGTCGATTCGGCGTCCCGAGCGGCGCTCTTCCTGCCCTGCGATCAACCGCTGCTCACCGCGAAGATCCTCGACCGGATCCTCGGGACCTATCGCGAGACGGGAGGACCCATCGTGCTCCCTGCGTACGGCGACCGCCGCGGGTCGCCCGTGCTCCTCGCCCGGAGCCTCTTCCCGGAGCTCGCCAAGATCACCGGGGACACGGGAGGGCGGCAGGTGATCCGGAGGTATCCGGACGCGGTGGTGGAAGTGCGGCTGGAAAGCGAGGGACCATTGGTGGATGTGGATACCCTGGAAGCCCTGAAGCGTCTGGGGGCAGCGACGCCCGAGAAGTGAGCCGTTGAGTCCCGCAGGGACGACGTTCGTAGCTCGGGGATTGATCCCCGAGCGCGCCCTGGGTGGGCTGAGGGTCAATTCCACGGACGAAGAGTAGGGGGCCAGCTTGTCTGGTCCCGGGCGGGGGAAGGGTGCGGCGGATTCCATCCCGAGCTTTCCCCCCACCCGAGCTCCACCCCTACTTTGCGGCTTCTCGGGCCGGGCCCATTCTGAGCGACACCGCCCGTCCGATAGACTCCGCTCGCGAGAGATTTCCCGTGAGCGAGAAAGTCTTCATCAGCTATTCGCACCAGGAGGGCGAGTGGGTCACCGACCGGTTGGAGCCGGTGCTGACCGCCTCGGGCGTGGAAGTGCTGATCGACACGAAGCGCTTCCGGGCCGGGTATGCCGTGATCGGCGAGATGGATGCCACCCAGGAGGCCGCGGATCGCTCCGTCCTGGTGCTGTCTCCCGCTTATCTGAAGAGCGACTACTGCTGCCACGAGATGAAGCGGGCCATCGCTCGAGACCCCAAGCTCCAGGCCGGGCGGACCTTGACGGTGGTCCGAGGGGACGTCGCCGTGCCCGACGAGCTTGCCAAGAGCCTGTACATCGATCTGATCGACGACGGAAATCCCAAGCCCTGGGGCCTGCTGCTCGACGGCTGCCAGGGAGATCTAGGCACCGCCGCGCCGGCCTGGTTGGAGGCACGGGATCAGGTGCGACGGTTTCTGGAGCGTGGAGACTCGGTGAATTTCCTCATCACCGGCAACCCGGCGTGGCGCAAGCTCCTTGACCACCTGCGAGACACGGTCGTGCCGGATCTTCGCGACGTAGACCTCGATGCAGGACGTACCGCACATCGCCGGGCGCTGGTCGAGACGATTCTCGAAGTCATCGGCTCGCCGCAGGCGGTTGCCGACGGGGACGATCTTGTGGTGCTCGACCGTTCTCTCAGCTCTCGTTCCAGAACCTGGCTAGCCTTTCTCCACTTCGATCAGGCGGCCTATCTCGAGAAACCGAGGGTCAAGTTCTTTGCTGCGTTGCGGGACCTGATCATGACCCAGAAAAAACTCGTTGCTCTTTTTCACTCGAGGCGCCCGTTCGCCGATCTGCTACCCAGAGACCACCCCCTCTCCCACGTGGACGTCAAGACCGTGAAGCTCTCGGGGCATCCATGACCCCGATCCCCCTGGCCGAGCTCCGGCTTGACCTGAGAAGCCACCTGTCGGCTCTTTGGTGGCTGGGTTTGCTCTATCGCCGGCCGAAGCGGTTTCAGCAGGCCGCAGAAAAGCCCGGTCGCTGGGCTGGTGTGGAAGCAGGTGTGCGCCTTTACGCTCATTTTCTACCCTACATGTTCTTGGCAGCGGCTCTCGGTCGGCTTCTCTTGTTCGGGCTCCTCGGTCTGCAGACCGAGGAGCCAATGACTCCCATCGATCATGTGGGGGTGATCGCCGGAGGGATCGCCGTCGGGATCGCCTTCGGGATCGCCGGAGGGATCGCCGTCGGGATCGCCGGAGGGATCGCCGTTACTCGAGCTTTTTATCTGCCAATGCATTGGCTTCTTGTCTGGCCCCGTCTGCAGGTCGGCATGTTTCGCTTCCACCCGGTCGCGTGGGACGATCTGTGCGGTATCCGTTTTCGTGGACTGCATCGACTCTTGGTGGGGCTCAGCGAGATCGACGCCGCCGCAGGCGAGGCGGAGATCGAGCGGCTGATCGAGACGTACCCGAGCCAACGCTTCGAGGCTCTGAAGGCCAAGACGATCCTGGTGGCACGAGAGGCCGGCCGAGCCCGGAGCCTGGCGCGACTTCCGGCGATTTGCGCGGCTCTTCCCGAGGGGAAGAAAGGCTTCCTCCAGGAAACACCGAAGGTCAAGGACAAGATCCAAGGGCTGGCAGCCCTCCAGACCCGTCTCGATGCCATGGATCGACCCTTCCTCCGAGGCCCCATCTCGCAGCTCCTGGTGGATCGCATCGAAACCTTCCGCGATCAAATCTCCGGTTTCTCCGAGCCCCTGGCCAGCGAGCTCCGGAGCGCGGCCCGGCAATGGCTGGAGATCGCCGAGACACAGCGCGATCGGGCTCGGCAGGTCTTGGAGCGGGAGCCGACTTCGCAGGTCTTCCGCGCCGGCGATCCCGTGGACCGGCAAAAGGAAGCCTTCGTCCCTCGCTTGCCCATCTTCGAGGCTCTGGAGGCCCAGGTAATGCTCGCCACCGGCTGTCCCGGCATCCTCCTCTACGGCCGTCGCCGTGTGGGCAAATCGACGGTGCTCAAGAACCTCCCGGGCTTTCTTCCCCCCAGCGTCCAGGTGATCTACGTCTCGATGCAGAACCCCCAGGCGTCCACGTCCCTGGCCCACTTCACAGAGCACGTGGCCGAAACGATCGAGGGCGAGATCGACGAGGGACGCCCCGAAGAGTCTCCGGAAGACCTCGCCGCCTTCTTCCGATACCTCGATCGACTCAACGACCGTCTTCGAGAGACCGACACCCGACTGCTGCTCGCTCTCGACGAATACGAGAACCTCGACCGCAAGATCCGGGAAGGGGTGTTCCCCGGAGATCTGCTGGACACCCTCCGCGAGTCGATCCAGACCCACCGTCAGATCACCTGGGTCTTCTCCGGTAGTCACTCGATCGACGAGCTCGAGGGTGCCGAGTGGTCTTCCTACCTGGTCAGCGCGCGGACGGTCGAGGTCTCACCTTTCACCCGCGAGGAGACCCGTCTGCTGCTCACCCAGCCTCTGAGGCACTCCAACCTGTGGGAAGCGGACGACCCGGAGCGCCCGAGCTTCTCCCCGGACATGTGGGGGGAGCGGGGCATCGAGCGGATCCACGAGCAAACGGGCGGCTGGCCCCATCTGGTTCAGCTCGTGGCCGAGACCCTGGTGGACCGGCTGAACGACGCCGGTCAGGGCCAGGTCGACGACGCCCTGTTCGAGCGCTCGCTGGACGCCGCGGTCACCGCCGGGGACATGGTGCTGTCGCAGCTCTTGCGGGGCGAGAGCCAGGTGCCGGGGGAGTGGGAGTATCTCCTGGGATTTCGCGACCGGCAGGTGCAGCCCCCACCGGACGACGGCGCGGTGCGGGGCTCGCTCCAACGGAGGCTCCTGGTAGTGCCCGAGGGAAAGGACGCCTGGCGTCTCCGCGCACCGCTGTTTGGACGCTGGCTGGCGAAACGCGCGGTGGGTGACTGGGGCTTTCGACTCCCGCAGGGACGACTGCCGCCGAAGCCCGAACCGTGGGATGTTTGAGATCCTACGTGCTACGCTAGAGCCGACCGGGGAGGCGCTGCCCCCAGGCTCTGGGCCTTCCAGGAACAATCGCCGGCGCCAAGTTTGCATGACACAACCCACCGCTGACGAGGATCGATTACAGGCCGTCTTCCGTGCATTCCACGAGCACGGCGTCGAGTACGCGGTCTTCGGTGCTGTAGCTCTCGGCCTTCACGGCCTCGCGCGTGCGACGGCAGATCTCGACATCTTCATACCTCCGGATCGGGAGAACGTTGAACGGCTCAAGACAGCCCTCGGTAAGCTCTTCGATGATCCGAGCATCGAAGACATCTCCGCCGATGACTTGTGTGGCGACTACCCGGCCGTCCGGTATCTGCCGCCCGAGGGCTTTGGCTTCGACATCCTGACTCGGCTCGGCGAAGTCTTCCTCTACGAGGACCTCGAGTGCGAGGAGAAGTCCTACGGTGGGATTCCTGTCCGAGTCGTCACTCCCAGAACTCTTTGGCGGTTGAAGCGGGACACGGTGCGGCCAGCCGATAGAATTGACGCTGCCGCCCTCGCCGACCGCTTTGGCTTTCGAGAGGATTGAAATGCCAGTCGAACGATACCGCTCGATAGAGGACATGCCCCCGCCTTGGAGGGATCCCGACGACCCCAGAAATCTGCGTCTTGTCGCCGAGATGCTCGAGCTCTATCAAAAGCTGAATCCTCCGTCCTGGACGGGGGTGCGACGATTCCGATCCATCGAGGAAGCCAACACCGATCGCGGCGACCCGTATCGGAGGTCTGGACCGCTTGGCAGCGCACCGAAGACTGGATAACAGAGTAAGTCCAGCCAAGCCGGCTCCTGGTAGTGCCCGAAGGAAAGGACGCCTGGCGTCTTCGCGCGCCGCTCTTTGGCCGCTGGCTGGCGAAACGAGGCGGGTGACTGGGAGCTCTTAAGTCCCGCAGGGACGACGTTATGAAGCTCGGGGATTCATCCCCGAGCGCGCCCGCCAGGAATGTAGGGGGCCAGCTTGTCTGGCCCCGGGTGGGGGTACGGTGGGTCCCATCCCGAGCCTTCCCCCCACCCGGGTGGAGACAAGCTCCACCCCTACTTTGCGGCTTCTCGGGCCGGACCGCCGATCACAGACGCCTCCACGGCCCACCCACGGTTGTATCATCACCCCCGAGGTGAAACCCATGACCAGATTCCGCGTTGCCGTTCCCGCCGTCCTCGGTGTCTCCCTACCTGTCGTCTCCCTGCTTGTCGTCTCCCTGCTGGTGGCTCCGGACGCGGCACGCAGTCAATCCTCCTCCCGCGACCTCGGCGTCGTGCCGTTCGAGAATTCCGGTCCGGCCGAGGCGCAGGAGCCCTTCCTCAAGGGCCTCGCCGCGCTGCACTCGTTCTTCTATGACGAGGCCGCCGACCTCTTTCGCGAGGCGCAGGAGATCGCCCCCGACTTCGCCATGGCCTACTGGGGCGAGGCGATGACCTACAACCATCCGCTGTGGCGCCAGCAGGACCGCGAGGCCGCGGTCGAGGCCCTCGGCCGCCTGGCCCCGACGCCCGCGGAGCGCGCCGCCAAGGCCGGCACCGACCGCGAACGGGCCTACCTCCAGACCGTCGAGACCCTCTACGGTGAGGGCTCTGAGGAGGAGCGCAACCTGGCCTACTCGGAGGCCCTCAAGACCCTCGCCGCGCGCTGGCGCCAGGACCTCGACGCCTCCGCCTTCTACGCGCTCTCGATCCAGGGCCTGGGCCGCGACGGCACCCTGGGCATGCAGGACCGCATTCGCTCCGCGGCGGTGCTGGAGCCGCTCTTCGACCGCAACCCGGATCACCCCGGCGTGCTCCACTACATGATCCACGCCTATGACGATCCGATCCACGCCCCCCTCGGCCTGCGCCCGGCGGTGCTCTACGCGCGCTCCGCCCCCGCCGTTCCCCATGCGTTGCACATGCCCTCGCACATCTTCGTCCAGCTCGGGATGTGGGACCGGGTGGTGGCCTCCAACATCGACGCCTACCAGGCGTCGGTGGACTGGGTGCAGCGGCGCGGTCACTCGCGAGCCAAGCAGGACTTCCACAGCCTGTCGTGGCTTCACTACGGCTATCTCCAGCAGGGCCGCTACCAGGATGCCGACCGCATCTTCGACAAGATCGAGGAGGTCGCGACGGAGACCGAGGACACCTGGGTCCGCCAGTACCGCAACTGGATGGCCGCACGGCGGGTGCTGGAATCGCACGCCTGGGCGAGCGACGAGTGGACCCCGCTGGAGGTGCCGGTCGGCGCCGACGCCAGCGGGCCCGAGGGAGCCTCCTTGGCGGGGATGGTCTTTGTCAATGGGGTGGCGGCTGTGGAACGAGGAGAGCTCGAAGCCGCCCGTGAGGCCCATGCCCGGCTGACCGAACGGCTGGAGGGGCTGGAGGATCCGGGGGAGTCCTCCGAGATCCTGGCCCAGGAGCTGGAGGGATTGATCCTGCTGGCGGAGGGCAAGGCCGACGAAGGCCTGGCCCGGATCGGCGAGGCGGCGGAGATGGAAGCGGCGATGGATGCGCCCTCCGGCCCGGTGCACCCGGTCAAGCCGGCTCTCGAGCTCCACGGCGAGGTGCTCCTCGCACTCGACCGCCCCGCCGACGCCGAGACGCAATTCGAGCGGGCGCTCCAGCGCACCCCCAACCGAGTGATGTCGCTGCTCGGCTGGGCCCGCGCGGCGGCGGCGCAGGGCAAGGAGGACGCGGCCCGCGAGCGCTACGCCTCGCTCGCCGCCATCTGGCAGAAGGCCGACCCGGGGCTGCCGGCGGTCGCCGAGGCGCGCGGATATCTCCACACCCGGGAGGCCATAGGACGATGAGGATCGAGCCCGGTCTCCCGGCTCTGGTCACCGGTGCGTCCTCCGGCATCGGCCGGGGAATCGCCCTGGAGCTCGCCCGCCGGGGATGCAAGGTGGCGGTTCTGGCCCGCACCCGCGATGCCCTCGAAGAGCTGGCCGACGAGATGCGCGAGCTCGGAGGCGAGCGGGGGGCCGAAGCCCTCGTGGCCCCCGCGGACGTGCAGGAGGAGGAGCAGGTGGCCGCCGCCGTGGCACGCACCGTCGAGACCTTCGGCGGTCTGCGGCTGCTGGTCGCCAACGCCGGGCTCGGTCGCTACGCCAAGGTGGAAGACCAGCCGGCGGAGCACGTCGAGACCACGATCCATGTCAACTACGTGGGGATGACCCGCACGGTCCGTCACGCGTTGCCGCACCTGTTGGCCGCGGCGCCGTCCCACGTGGTGGGAGTGACCTCGTCCGCGGGTTTGATCCCGCACACGCTGGGATCGGCCTATTGCGCCTCGAAGGCGGCCTCGAACATGTACCTGGCAGCTCTCCGGCTCGAGGTCTTCGACCGCGGCGTCGGGGTGTCCTGGGTGTGCCCGGGAGTGGTCAAAACCCCCTTCCTCGACAAGGTGGACATGGACCCGGACAAGGATCTTCCACGTCTAGCGCGTATGACCGTGCGTCACCTCTCCGCGGACGAGGTGGTGCGTGCGACCCTGCGCGCGGTCGAGGGTAACAAGCGCGAGGTGGCCCTGCCGCTGATGATGCGCTTCTTCGCCTGGAGCCGGCGGGCTACCCCGCGGATTGCGGAGTGGTTGGTCCGGGTGACGGGGTGAGCCAGGAGATACGTGCGAATGACGATCTAGCAACCGAACGGTGCTCTTACCTGGTAGGAGTGACGATCTAGCAACCGATCGCCCTTCTTACCTGGTAGGGATGACGATCTAGCAACTGAACGCCCTTCTTGTCTCGTAGGGATGACGATCTAGCAACCGAACGTTGATCTTGCCACTAAAGATCCCCAGTCGAGCGACCGAACGGTCTTTTTGGCACGTTTCAACGCCCTGTTTACGCTTCCTTGACTCGGCTGTGTGGAGGACACTCCATTCCGGAGCAGGGCGCCTATCTGAGGGCCGTTGTCCGGGGCCACGCGCAGTACAACGGGGTACCTTGGAACGGTCCGGCGATTGGTGCCTTCCGCAGAGCAGTCGGCCGACTCTGGAAGCGCAGCCTCGAGCGACGCAGCCAGAAAGGCAAGCTGACCTGGGAGCGGATGCAAAGGCTCCTCCATCGCTGGATTCCTCCCGCCCGTGGTGCACAAAGACAATGCCTGTCGGCAGGCGGTTGACCAAGGTGAGGACTTCCGCGCGATCCTTCCAAGCAATGATAGCGTCCTTTGCGGAAGAACGTCGCAGGGGCGTCGGGCATGCCGTGCCGATCACCGAGGACACCGGGTACTTCAGCCCAGGGCGTGACCCCGGCGAGCGCAGACACCTCGGGCACCCTCGCCCCGACCTCTCTCTCCCGTCGAGGTCGCCGACCAGCGAGTACTCCGGTCGCGCTCGATGGTGAGCTGCATCGGGACGTTCGGAGTCAGGGTCACGTCCTGGGGCTCGAGGCTCACGGTCTCCGTCAGCTCGACGAGGATGTCGCCGATCGAGCGAGGTCGCCCCCGCGAGAAGCTCGCCCGACACCGAGGTGCGGTCGAGATCCCCGAGGTGCTCGTGGTCGAAGACCAACGTGACGGACGAGTCCCCGACGCTCTGGACCAGCGGGAAAATCGCGAGAGGGAACCAGTGTGGCGCGGACCAGATGGCGACCCGGCCGACGACCGCGGGGGATCCGTCGACCCGCCGGAGCTCCCCGTCGATCCGCCGCGCCATCGGCTCGGCGGGAGCGTCCGCGGCGTTGCGCGGGGTGGTCAGGAAGGCGCGGAAAGTGAGCGGTGAGGTCTCCGGTGTCAGGCTGTCGAGAGCCTCGTCCAGGGACACGGGCCGACTCGACGGTGATTCCGAGGGTGCCGATGGCCCCCGGGCGACCGCCAGCCCCTCCTGGCTGGTGACACTGTCGGGAGCTCCTTGCGCTCAAGGCGCGAGGCTCAAAAGACCCAGTAGTAGCAGGGCTGGGAAGGTTGAGAATCGGCTGCCTAGGACTCGGCCGCTCATGGGGGACCTCCTTGCGCGGGCCGCATTAGGTGGGTTCTGAGACCACTGTAACATGCGTCCCGGAGCTTGGGTCGCTTCACCTGAGCGGTCCAGCGCCACCGGCCGGTTGAGCGCCGCCGTACAATGTAGGAGATGGCCATCGCCGAGGTCGGATCTCCCCGTGGGCTAGAAGCCCCTTCCCTACAGAGCAGTCCGTTTCGGGTCGGGCCGTGGATCGTCTCGCCGCGGGCGGGGGAGATTCGGAATGGCGACGGCGGGGAAGCGCAGCGATTGGGACCCAAAGTCACCGCAGTCCTGATCTGTCTGGCAGAGCGGGCCGGCGAGGTGGTCACCAAGGACGAGCTGATCGCCTGTGCCTGGGACGGTGCGCCGTTCACCTCCGACGAGGCGCTGGCAGCAGTGCTCTACGAGCTGCGCAAGGCGCTCGATGACGACGCCCGCCGTCCCAAGTACGTGGAGACCCTGCGCGGCAGCGGCTATCGTTTGATCGCGCCGGTGCGGCCGATCTCAGAGCACGGGACGGAGACCCCGACGGCGACGGAGCCCAAGGCCGAGACTCCGGAAGCTTCGCATCGACGAAGGCGATGGATGGGCCCTCCGGGGCTCGCTCTGTTGGGTGTGGCCCTCGTCGTCGGGGCGTTGCTGGCATTCCTGACTCTGCGCCCCACAGCTCCCTCTCCAACACCAGCGCCGGCCGAGATCCGATCCCTGGCCGTCCTGCCGCTGACCCAGCTTACGGCGGGGGAGGCGGTGTCGCGCGAGACACCGGACCCGCTCTCCACCGCGCTCACCGACATGCTCACCTCGGATCTCGCCCAGCTTTGCACCCAGGACGTCGCACCCGGGATCGCCACCCGTGGCCTCGCCGCGCCCGACGCCGACGGCCGCTGGCGGCTCGACCAGGTGATCGACGTGCTGGGAGTCGATGCGGTGGTCGAGGGCACCGTGCTGCGCTCCGACGACCGGCTCTGGATCTCCGTCCTGCTCGTCGAGACCGCCACCGGACGCATGCTCTGGACCGGCTCGTGGGACCGCGAGCTGGGCGATGAGCTGCTGGTGCTGCGTGAGGTGGCCTTGGAAGCGGCGCGCGGGATCCGGGAGAGTCTCGGCGGCCGATAGGGGATGAGCTATCCCCAGGTAAAGCTCATCGTCCTCTCAAGCTCCTCAGACGGGTTCCTCATAGCGTGCGCCCGGTACAACGCTTGGCGCTGCGGAGGCTCTGTTCCCCGGCGCTCTTCCGATCTGGCAAGACCCACGAAAGGAATCCGTCATGTGGACCCATCTGAAGACCTGGTTACCCCTCGCCGTGGGCGTCGTGCTCGCGGTCGCTCTCGTGCTCGACGTCACCGCCGACCGGGACGCACCGCCGGATCCGGTGGCGGAGATCGACGGTCACCCCATTGCCTGGGAGGACTTGGCCAGCTTGGTGGCCGCGGACCTCCAACGTCTCGAATCCGAGCGTCACCAGGTTCTGGAAAGAGGCCTCGACGCGTTGCTCGAAGACCGTCTGCTCGAAGCCGAGGCCGCACGGCGAGAGATCTCGACCGAGGAGCTGGTGAAAGCCGAGATCCTGGACAAGACCCCTACGGTGACCGAAGCCGACGTCGACACCTGGTATGCGGAGAACCAGGCGCGCGTGCGCCAGCCCAAAGAGCAGGTAGCGGATCAGATCCGCGCCTATCTGAGCCGGGAACGGGAGCAGACGGCGCGGGAAGCCCTCCTGCGCTCGGTGCGCGGGCGCTTCGAAGTGGTCCGCCACCTCGAGCCGCTTCGGATCGAGCTCGAGCGCGCCGAGGCACCGAGCAAGGGCCCGGATGCCCCGGTGACCTTGGTCGAGTTCTCCGACTTCCAATGTCCCTACTGCGCTCGAATCACCCCGACCCTCGCCGAGGTGCGGGAGCGCTACGGCGACAAGGTGCGGGTGGAGTTTCGGCACTTCCCGCTGCACCAGCTCCATCCGCAGGCACAGAAGGCGGCCGAGGCCGCGCTGTGCGCCGGAGACCAGGGAAAGTTCTGGCCCATGCACGACGCGATGTTCGCGAGTCAGGGGCGGCTCGCGGAGGCCGACCTGAAGGCCAAGGCGGGAGAGCTGGGTCTGGACGGCGCGCTCTTTGCGAGCTGTTTGGATTCGGGAGCCATGGCGGAGCGCGTGCAAGCGGACCTGGACGCCGGCCGCCGCGCGGGGGTCACCGGCACCCCGACGTTGTTCATCAACGGTCGTCCGGTGCAGCTCCAGAACGGCCGTCCGTTTACGGATCAGCTCGCCGACGTGATCGACGACGAGCTGCGCCGCGTGGGTGGCTGAGAGCGAAGAGAGCCCTCCCGAACGAACGGAATCCTGAATGCATGCGGCTCGCCCACGTAGGATCCTGACAGGATGTCTTGCGGAAGGGAGGGCCGATGCACCAGCCAGCTTCGTATCCGAGCAAGCGGGACCTCTGGATCGTGGGCCTCCTCTGGTTTGGAGCCGCCGTCTGTCTGTGGGGCGTCGCCGTTCTCTGGACCCACCCGGTCACGGCCTGGATGCGATGGGGGATGAGTGCCTTGCTGCTGGGTGAGGTGGTGTTTCTATTCTGGTTGCTCTACGGCACCCACTACGTGCTGGATCGAGAGACTCTCCGGATTCGCTGCGGACCGTTCCGCTGGAGAGTGCCGCTGGCGGCCATCGACGAGGTGAGACGGACCCGCAACCCGTTGTCCGCTCCCGCCTGCTCGCTCGACCGGTTGCACGTCAAGTATCGGGGCTCGATCCTGGGCACGCTGATCTCTCCCCGGGAGCGGGAGGCCTTCCTACGGGATCTCCAGGCCCGGGCACCGCACCTGGAGTGGAGAGGGGAGGGGTTGGTCCGATCCTAGCCCCGCTATAATGCCGCTCCAGGAACTGCTGCCATGCTGCCCAAGGGAGCCCGACGCGAAGAAGTCCTCCACGTCCTCGACGAGCTCGGGGGCCTCAAGCCCGGTGTCGCCGCCGAGGTGCACCGCCGCACCGGGGTACCCGAGGCCGACGTCTACGGCGTCGCCTCCTTCTACCATCTGCTTTCGGAGCCGGACGCCGGCGTGCGCGTGTGCCAGGGCCTGTCGTGCAAGCTCCACGGCTGCGACGCCTTCAAACGCGACCTCGAGTCCCGGGGGACGAAGACCTCCTTCGTCTCCTGTCTGGGTCGCTGCGACCTCGCGCCCGCCTACTGGGAGCCGGACGCCGAGCCGCTGATCCCCAAGCCCGGGCTCACCCCGTCCTCCCCCGATCTCGTCATCGACCTGGCGGGCGAGGACGCCGGCAGCTACGACGCCCTGGGAGTCGCCCTCGAACGGGGCGCCGACCGGGTGATCGAGGAGCTGAAGACCTCCGGGCTCACCGGCCGCGGCGGCGCCGGCTTTCCCGCCCACATCAAGTGGAGCGGCGTGCGCAATCAGCCGGTGACCGAGCGCTACGTCGTCCTCAACGCCGACGAGGGCGAGCCCGGCACCTTCAAAGATCGCGAGTGCATGCTCCGGCGGCCGCATCTGATCCTCGAGGGGCTGGCCATCGCGGCGGTGACGCTCGAAGCGGACGACGTCTACATCTACGTCCGCGGTGAGTTCGGCCGCGCCAGGGCGGCCCTGGTGGAGGCGTTGGACGACGCACGAGCCCGGGGCGACCTCGACGGCCGGGCCGCCCGCATCCGCTGGCACTTCCACGACGGTCACGGCGCCTACATCTGCGGTGAGGAAACGGCGCTGCTCGAAGCCCTGGAAGGCAAGCGGGGCATGCCCCGTATGAAGCCTCCTTTCCCGGTGGAGAAGGGCTTCCGCAACAAGCCGACACTGATCCAGAACGTCGAATCGATCGCCAACCTGCCGGCCATCGTGCTCAAGGGCGGGAAGTGGTGGGCGGACCTGGGTCGCACTCAGCCGGGGACCAAGCTCTACTGCATCTCCGGCCACGTGAAACGGCCGGGTGTCTACGAGACCCCTCTCGGCGTGACGATGCGCGAGCTGCTGGAGATGGCGGGCGGTTGCGACGGCACCCTCAAAGCGTTTTCGCCGGGCGGAGCGTCGAGCGGTTTTCTCCCGGCGGACAAGCTCGACGTGCCGATGGACTTCAAGGCGCTGGCGGCGGAGGGCTCGATGCTGGGCTCGGCGGGCGTGGTCGTGCTCAACGACACCGTGGACATGGTCGAGGCGGCGCTGTCGCAGGCGATCTTCTTCGAGGACGAGTCCTGCGGCCAGTGCTCCCCGTGCCGCATCGGAACCCAGATCCTCCGTCAGACGCTGGAGCGTTATCTCGCGGCGGGCCGGGACCCGCAGGTACTACGCGACGTCGACGAGGTGTCCTGGGGCATGTCCGAGGCCAGCATCTGCGGTCTCGGTCAGGCGGCGTCGCTGCCGCTGACCACGGCGATGAAGCACTGGCCCGAGGAGTTCGGGCGGTAGTGAACGCCCACCGCCCGGGGTTTTGATGGCTGACTTGACTCCCAATGAAGCAGTCCTTGCCCTGGCTCATCGCCAGGAGATCGAGGAAGCGGAGTTTCGGGAGTTCCAGGACGCTCTCGAGGCACTTCTGAAGCGCAGTCAATTCTCCTGTCGGGGGAAGAGCTGCACTCTGGCGGAGTATCTGGACTGGCGTCTGGAGCACAAGAACGAAGCGCCGGGTGACGAGCAACCGGTGGTCGATCCACTGATCCGCCAGGTCCTCGAAGCTCTGGGATACTCCCCCGCCGACATTACCTACAACGAGCGCCTGCCGGGCATGGCGGAGCGGGCGGTCCCCGACTATACGGTGTACGTGCGCGACCTCCTGGGCTCAACACCGGTCTTCCTGGTGGAAAACAAGGCAACGACCGTGCACCATTTGTCAGGTCCGAAGACTCGCTTCGAAGGGAGCTCACCGCTGGCACAGCTCCGGCGCTACGTGCTCTCGGGGGTCGTCCATGGCCGGATCGGACTGCTCTCCAACGGTTTCGTGCTCGAAGCGTGGGAGTTCGCCGCCGGCGGCGATGTGCGCCTGAGCCGCGTCGACCTCCACGCCCTTGCACGGGGAGCGCTGGCCGAGGACGGTGAGAAGGCCCGCGACCAGGAGACCGCCCTCCGAACCCTCTGGAATCGCTTCTCACGCCCAGCCTTCCTCCGTGCGCACGATCTGCGGAGAGTGTCGGCCGAGGTTCCACCGCTGCCCCCGGAGTGGGTGGAGCGCGTCCAAGCCAACTTCAGGGAGTCTGCCCGACCCGGTGTGGTCGAAGAGGATCTCGTGGCCTACTACGAGAGCGTCTGGGAGGACAGCGCCATCGATGTGAGCGCTGCACCAGAGCTGTTGGTCGAGACCCTCCGGGGCCTGATCGAGCAGTTCGCCGGGGATGTCTTGATTCAGTTGAAAGAGGCCCTCGGGCGTCACGAGGAATACGAAGCGGCGGTCCAAGAGCTCGAGGCGGAGTCCCGACAACCACGCCTGCGTCAGCCCCTGGAGCTCCGACAACACAGCTTCGACCTGTCGCCGGAGGAGCTCGAAGAGCGTTTCTTTCAGCCCCTCGACTCCTGGTGCCGCCGACCGCGTCTGGATGGCTTGGATGAACGCGTCTCGAAATGGCTCGCCGAGTTGGAGCCTCACGTCAAAGTTCCGAATAGCAAGAGCGGCGAGCAACTGGCCCTCGATCGATCCAAGGCCGCGAGGGCCAAGCCCCGAGACAACGGCCCGGCTCTCCGCAAGAAGCGGGTGCTCGCAGACTTCAAGCTGGAGCTCGAGCGTTACTGCGAGGCGGTGCTGGAAGAGTTTGCGGCGCGCCAGCAATTGGACCAGGAATTCGCCACGGCCCGTTCGGTCGCCGATGCCTATCAGACCTGGGCTGCCCGAGTCTCCTCCAGCGTGCTGGTCGGGGCTCCTGAGCCCGTCTTCCATCGTGAGTTCGCTCGCCAGACGGCGTACGTCTACATCGTGCGTCTGCTGCTGGTTCGGATCTGTGAGGACAAGGGTCTGTTTCAGCGCAAGCTCTCCGATGGCGGTCTCGTGCTGTGGCAGGAGCAGGCACAGCGGTACCTGGACTACGCTTCGGGTCGTTCCTACGAGTACCTCAGCCGGATGGCCTACGAGTGTGCGCAGAACGTCTACGTCCATTTCTACGGCGCCTCGGAGCTCTTCGACTGGTATCGCATGGACGAGAAGATGATGATTCGTGCGCTTCTCGTTCTGAATGCCTTCAACTTGAGAGCCATCGATACCGACATCATCGGTGCCGTCTACGGTCGCTACCTGGAGGAAGGCAAGCACGAGCAGGGTCGGTTCTACACCCCGAAGATCCTGGTCCGAGCCATGCTCGATCTAGCAGGCTACGAGGGCGAAGCCGTGATCAACCGCCGGATCGCGGATCTGGCCTGTGGATCGGGCAGCTTTCTCGTCGAGGCCTGCCGCCGTTTGCTGGATCAGTTTCGCAACCGAGACGGTAGGATCCCGACAGCGAAGCTCGTACCCGCCCTCGAGGAGGTCCAGGAGTCCCTCTACGGCATCGAGATCAATCCCTTCGCCTGTTATCTGGCGGAGACGAACCTGCTGATCCAGGTTCTGGACTTGGTGCGTCAGGCTCAGGAGGCCGGGCTCACCCTGACGGTGGACCGGTTCCGTATCTACTCCGGGGATGCACTGACAGTCGACAAGGAGCTCGCCCGAACCAAGGACACGGCACTGATGCTACTGGGTGAAGATCGTGCGGTGGTCGAGCAGCTCAAAGCACGTACGGGGCCGTTCGAGGACGGCTTCGACTATCTGGTGGGCAACCCGCCGTACGTGCGGGCCGACGAGGACTCGCCTGCATACCTCGCCTATCGCCGATTGCTGGAGCAACAAGAGTGGTTCACCACACGGCATCTGAAGTGGGATCTCTACGTCCCCTTCGTCGAGCAGTATCAGCGGCTGCTGTCGGAGGATCCGCAGGCGCGTTGCTGTCTGGTGACCATCGAATCCCTCAAGAGCGCCCCTTACGCTAGCCTGTTGCGGAAGCTTCTGGCGGAGGACACCACGCTACTCGACATTCTGTTCACCCAGGGTCTCCGTCTCTTCGAGGACGCCTCGTGGCAGGACAACGTGGTGTTCTGCTTCTCGAGAGGCGTGCCGGCGGAGGGGCATCGAGTGCGCCGGCAGGTTGCGCGCAGTTGGAAGGAAGATGGATCACTTGACATCGAAGCCCTGGACGAGCCAGAGCAGATGATCGTGGATCCCGAGCAGATCTTCCGATTGCGCGAGCAAGTGGAGCTCGATCTTTCCGACACCGTGCCGTGGGAGGAGATTTGTTATGTGTCTGTGGGTATGGTTCTCAACTCGAACGAGAAGTTGGAAGACGGTGAAGTCGTAGCTGTTCCGGCCGAGTACCCTGCTGAGAGCTTCAAGGAACAGGTGGTGAAAGACTTGGGTGCCAGCGGCAAACGCATCCGGCATCGCTCATTTGGGCGCGATGAGCTTGTGGCGGACACTGCCGATGCAGTCCACACGCGACCGTATTTGGATTCTCGTCAAGTGTTGAGAGGAGGCATCGGGGCCACTAGGTGGCTCGAGTATGGAGCGCACACCCGCGTCCCGAGTCGCGTCCGCCGACCTACATTTCCCGAGCTCTACCAAGTCGACAAGGTTGTGTTTGGCTCATTTGTGGGTGTTGCTGTCGACGATGGCTCATTGGGAGAGCATTTTGTCGTGCCGCATAGTGTCCGTCTATCAGTAAGGTGGGCCCTTCTTTCGGATGTCGATAACAGGTCCCTAAGAAGTGCCAGGGAGTCACTTGGCATAGAACAGAATGCTGCGGAAATGCTCTCAAGTGAGTTCTCTGACTGGTACCTCTGTGCCATTGCGCTGAGTGAGCCAATCCAGCAGTGGCTCCATGCCAACAAGCGCTCGATGAAAGAGGACGTCTATCCCGACGATATCCGGGCCATTCCGGTCAAGCGATTGAGCCGTGAGGAGCAACAGCCCTTCATCACCCTGGAGGAAGAGCGCCACGGCCTTTGGCGAGAGCTGGTGGCCCTCGAAGAGCAAGGGTATGAAATCGGAAAGAGGATTCGTTTGCCGATCCATCGTCTGACCGAGGGCTTCCGGAAGGAGCACCCGGAGATCGAACACCTCAAGCTGGCCCAGATCCCGACTTCCGTTCTCGAGATCGAGGAAGGGGCCTATTCTCTGGACCTGTCGCGAGCCCGTGCGGTCAACGAGGAGATCCAAGCTGGGCGCGAGACGGTCGCCCGAGTGGGAAAGGGCGTGGAGCGCAAGACGGAAGTAGCACGGCTTCTTGCCGGCTTTCTTGCCGAGCTGCCCGGCACGCTGAAGGATCGTCAGGGGGTCGACATGCTTCCGCGGGAGGAGAAGGGTCTACTGGCCTTGGCTGACTTCCTGGAGCAGCAGCGCAGCGGCGTGAAAGAACGACAAAAGAGAATAAAGGACATCCAAGAAGAGATCGACCGGCGGGCTTGGGCGCTGTACAGGCCCGGTTGAAATCCGACCTTCGGCGACTCCGAGAACCAAGTCCGTCCGTCCTTGTCAGATGCTTCACCATTCGGCTGCTCCTCGGCAGTTCGTACGGACAGTATAAGCCTATCGTACGTACGCAACAAACCGCCCCCCTCGGAATCGAGAGGGGCGGCAAAGAGCTTCGTCTCCGAGCGGCTCGGCTGGGATCAGCCGGTGATCCGGTGGAGCTCGGTGTTGTAGTGCAGGTGGGGGCAACCGATGGGGTAGGTCGAATACGTGGAGTCGACCCAACCCGAGAGCCCGTTGTTGTACGTGCCCTGGACGGTGACGTTGTTGTAGTACGAGAACACGTCGCCCGGCCAGCAAAAGGCCCCGTTCTTGAAGATGGTGACCGCGTAGACCTTGCGCGAGCTGCAGCCGGTGGTGACCCACGAGCCACTGTAGTTCTTGGTCCATCCAGAGGCCGTCAGCCAGTAGGTGTTGAGCGAGCCGCTGGCAGAGGTCACGCAGCTCCCGTCGTACGACCAGGAAATGTTGGTCTTGGTCTCATGGACCTTGAGGTTGATGACGTCCGACCACCAGACCCGATAGTAGGCGCTGGCGCTGCTGGTCGCGGGGGCCCACTGGCGTCGCAGCGCACCGTTGGGCACCAGGTCGACGCCGCCCTCGGGAACGACCTCGACGGATTCACTCTTCCCATCGGAGTCCGCTTCCGGGACAGGCGCTTCACCGAGCGGCGTGCCGATCTCGATCACGGTGGTGCAGTCGGTGTAGTCCGTCGAGACCTGCCGAGCCTGGACCGCATTCTCATCCGGTCCGAGGGTCAGCACCGGAAACGAAAACTCGCACCCTCCATCGACGAGCGAACGACCTTTCATCGTGAGGAGCCAGGAATCCAGAAGGGCATCCTGGTTGTCGTAGAAGACGACGTTGTGATCGTCCGGGGCCTGTAGCATCGGATTCTCCGACTGCTGAAGCACCTGCGCCTGGAGCACCGGGGCCAGCAGGACGATCAGGGCGGTCAAAACGACGGAGCTAAACCAGGTGGTGTAGCGATGGGGGTGGTGCATTTCAGAAGCCTCCTTGGAGTAATTTGAGACTTTGCATTATTGGCTCTTAGTTAAGTAGCAGATATATCTCTTTGGGTGGCTCTAGGGATCCAAACGGGTGGCCCGAGGATCGAGTGGAGCCACCCTAAAAGGCGGCTTGGCCTCCACGCTCCGTTCCTCTGCGTTACACTAAGAGCCTGCAACTGGATGCCTTCTCTGGAAACTACTCAGGAAGCTATTTCGGCCCTCGAATCACAGGAAGCACAAGAGGGGGAGCCCCATGAGCCAGCCCAAGAGCACCGAATCCCGTTTCGTCGTTCTCGACGGCAACGAATTGGACTACCGGGAAGGGGAGACCGTCCTCCAGACCGCACGGCGGGCGGGAATCGAGATCCCCACCCTGTGCCACGACGACCGCATCGAGCCGGCCGGGGCGTGCCGGATGTGTCTGGTCGAGGTGGAAGGTCAGCGGCTCATGCAACCCGCCTGCGCCTTCAAGACCCAGCCCGGCATGGTTGTCCGGACCCAAACTCCCAAGGTCGAGCGCAACCGCGGATTCATCCTCTCGCTTCACCAGGCGGACACCATCCGGGAGCGTGAGACGGCCGAGGACGTCAATCCCAACAAGGTCTTCGACCACGCCGACGCGTACGGCACCGCGGGCGCCTGGACCGCCGTCGACTCCCCTCGCGAAGGCCGGCCCCACGACATCAACCGGTTCATCGCCTACCGCCCCGAGCACTGCATCCTGTGCGCCTTGTGCGTGCGCTACTGCGACGAGGTGGAGGCGGTCAGCGCGATCACCCTCGCCCATCGCGGCGGCGAGACCACCATCGCCACCGCCGACGGCAAGTCGCTCACCGATACCACCTGCGAGATGTGTGGCGGTTGCATCGATGTGTGCCCCACCGGGGCGATGATCGAAAAGCCCGCGCTCCGGTACGCCCGGGAGCACGGCAAGCCGGAAAAATCTCTGGACAAAGTGCGCACCACTTGCAACTTCTGCGGCGTCGGGTGTCAGCTCGACCTCAACGTCGACCGCGAAGCCAACCGCGTGGTCAAGGTCACCAGCCCGCCGCCGGGCACCACCGTCAACGACGGCAACCTGTGCGTCAAGGGCCGTTTCGCCAACGACTTCATCCAGCACGACGAGCGCCTCACCGTGCCGCTGATCCGCGGCGAGGACGGCGAGCTGCACGAGGCGTCCTGGGACGAAGCGCTGGCTCGCGCCGTCGCGGGCCTCCAGCAGGTGGCCGCCGAGCACGGTGACGACTCCCTCGTCTTCATCAGCTCCAGCCGGTGCACCGGCGAGGAGAACTACCTGATGCAGAAGATGGCGCGGGCGGCGTTCCGAACGCACAACATCCATCAATGCGCCGCCACCTGACACGCTCCCACGGTCGCCGGTCTGGTGACCACGTACGGGGCGGGCGCGATGACCAACTCGATCCCTGAGATCCGCGACGCCGACTTTCTCTTCGTCATCGGCTCCAACACCACCGAGGCGCACCCCATCATCGCGATGGAGATGAAGCGCGCGGTGGCGCGCGGCGCCAAGCTGGCGGTGGGGGATCCGCGCAAGATCTGGCTCACCGAGATCGCCGACTGGCACCTCCAGATGAATCCCGGCAGCGACGTGTGGCTGCTCAACGCCATGGCCCACGTCATCGTCGAGGAGGGCCTCTACCAGAAGGAATGGATCGAGGCCAACACCGAGGGCTTCGAGTCGGTGATGGAGACCGTCAGGCGCTATCCGCCAGAGAAGGCCGAGAAGATCACCGGTGTGCCCGCGGAGACGATCCGCGAGGTGGCCCGCGCCTACGCCACCACCGAGAAAGCCGGCATCTACTACACCCTCGGCATCACCGAGCACACCACCGGCACCGACAACGTCTACTGCCTCTCCAACCTGGTGCTGATGACCGGGCACCTCGGCGTGCGCTCGGCGGGCATGAACCCGCTGCGCGGCCAGAACAACGTCCAGGGTGCCAACGACGCCGGGGCCACGCCGGTGTTCTATCCGGGGTACCAGTCGGCCCTCGATCCGATGGTGCGCCGGAAGTTCGCCGACGCCTGGGGGGTGCCCCAGAGCGAGACTCCGGGACTCAACCTCAACGAGATGATGAAGACCCTGGGGAAGAAGGTCCGTGGCATGTTCCTCATGGGCGAGGACATCGTCATCTCCGAGCCCAACGTCTGCAAGGTGGAAGAGGGTCTCAACGAGATGGACTTCGTGGTGGTGCAGGACATCTTTTTCAACGAGTCCTGCCGCTTCGCCGACGTGGTCCTCCCCGCCGCCTGCTTCGCCGAAAAGGACGGCGTGTTCACCAACTCCGACCGCCGCGTCCAGCGGGTGCGCAAGGCCGTGGATCCGCCGGGTCAGGCGCGGGCGGACTGGGAGATCCTCGTCGAGCTCATGAAGCGTGCGGGCCTCGAGCAGCCGGACTACCGGCACCCCGGCGAGGTCTACGCCGAGCTGGCGTCGCTGGCCCCCAAATTCGCAGGCATCTCCCACGAGCGGATCGAGACCGAGGGCGGTCTCCAGTGGCCGGTGACCTCGCCGGACGCGCCGAGCACCGAGTTCCTCCACAAAGGCGGCGTGCTGCGCGGCAAGGGGCTGTTCCAGGCGGTCGAGTACCGGCCGCCGGCCGAGGCTTCGGACTCCGAGTTCCCACTGGTGCTGTCCACCGGCCGGACGCTCTACCACTACAACGCGGCGACCCAGACCCGCCGCAACGACGGGTTGGACCACAAGCAGCCGGAGGGCTTCGTCGAGGTGCATCCCCGGGACGCCCGCAAACAGGGCATCGAGGATGGCGAGATGGTGGACGTGGTCTCCCGCCGCGGCCGCGTGCGCTGCCGGGTGATGGTCTCGCGGCAGGTGCGTCCGGGCTGCGTCTGGATGCCGCTCCACTTTGCCGAGGCGCGGACCAACAAGCTCACCAACGACGCCGGAGACGAGATCACCGGCACGGCGGAGTACAAGGTCTGTGCGGCGAAGATCGAAAAGCTCCAGCCGGGCATGAGCGAGCGTCCCAAGAAGGTCTTCCCGGGAGCCTACGCCGCCACCGACGTGGGCATCGTGGACGCCGCCGATACGGAGGTGGCGGAGGAGTAGGCTGTTCCCGTCATGGTTTCCGAGCCGCTCCGCCACAACCTCACCTACGAGGACTTTCTAGGGGAGGACGTCCTCGCCACGCTGGTGGTACCGGACTTCAGCTGCCTCTCTCGGTTGTTCGAGTAGGGACGCGGTGACGCTGTCTCTCTACCTGAATCACAATGTGGACCGTGCTGTCGCCCAAGGGCTTCGAGTCCGAGGCGTGGACATCCTCACAGCATTTGAAGATGGGGCTCATGAGCTACCGGATCCCGAGCTCCTGGATCGAGCAACCTTGCTCGCCGAGCCCGGGGGCGCCTCTTCGTGACCGAATTCGAGGTCGAGCGAGTAGGGCCTCCCCACCTCGAACGCCGTCGTCTCTCGTAGAATGAGCCATGGCACACCTCTATCGCGTCATCGTTCCGGTCACCGACATCGAAGCCGCTCGGAGCTTCTACGAGACGGTCCTCGGCATCGCGGGAAAGAGCGTCTCCCCGGGGCGATGCTACTTCGACTGCGAAGGGACGATCCTCGCCTGCTTCGACCCCCGAGCGGACGGGGACGGCTACACGGCCCAGCCGAACCCGGAGCCCCTCTACCTCGCCGTCTCCGATCTGCCGGGAGCCTACGAAGCCTGCAAGACGGCCGGCGCCACCTTCTCGGAGGAGTCCTCCGCCCACATGGGTCCCCTGGGCGAGATTGCAACGCGTCCCTGGGGCGAGGAGTCCTTCTACCTGCAGGACCCGTTTGGCAACCGTCTGTGCTTTGTGACTCGGGGGACGGAGTTTACGGGCTGAGAGAGCCCACCGGTACCGACACCCGCAGATCCTGGCGCCGGTAGAGACACGTTCCGTCCACGTCCTCGCAGACGTAGTAGAGGGCGTAGCCCGGGAGCTCGAGCTTGTCGCCGTTTCCGGAGCCCGGTTCGGAGGATGCCCGATCCGGGCTCACGGCCACCTCGAAATCCAGCCTGCGGGTCTCCCGGCTCAACGTCTCGGGGGGATTGGGAACCGTCAGCCTCCGGGGATCCACCTCGACACCCGGGCCCGGGTCCAGCCAGACCGTCAAACCTTCCGCCTCGTTGTTCCAATGCACCTTCAGGTCCTCGTCGGGTCGGAAGGCCAGGTGCACTTGCAATGGGCTCGCGGCCGGATCGCCGCCGTGCTCCGCGGTGCCGCGCACCACCGTCGTTTCCACCCCCACCAGCTCTCCCTCATCCCTCCGGATGCGGCCTTCCGGGTCCGGCTGAGCGGAGGCGGTCGCGTCGGCGCGAGGCAGCCCGGCGCTCGCCGGCTCGGCGATCTCGGCGCCTCCCGGGAGCAGGCTCAGCTCCACCGGCTCTTCCCCCCGCTCGCGGATCTCCCGTCGGGCTGTCGCCACCCAGTCGTAGAATGGATAAGGCTTGTCGAGCCGGGGCCCGTACTGCTGGATGCGGCGGCGGAAGATGTAGTTGTTGGGATCCCGCACCAGCGCCTCCTGCCAGCGGTCGACGGCGGTCTGGAAGTCGCCCTCCCGCCGAAGCGGCGAGTCGTAGCGCGCCCGCAGCAGAACCCCCAGACGGAAGTGCCCCCAGCCGCCGGGGTCTCCGGGCTTCGCCTCCAGCGCCCGCTCGTAGGCGGTGATGGCTTCGTCGAGCCCTGCAGCACCCCGGGTGAGGAAGAGGCGCCGGCCGTACTCCCTCCAGCCCGAAGCGTCGGCCGTTGCCGGTCGGGCCGGGGCGCTCGCGGCCCGGATCGGCAGGCCCTTCATCTCTTGGTGGGGGTCTTCCTCGGACTCCTCCTGCCCCTCGGGTCCCTTCTCGCTCAAGAACGCCAGGACGGTCTCCCGGATCTCCTGCGCGCTACGGAGCCTCGGCGCGCGGCGGGCGTGGCCGGTTTCGTCGACCAGCAGCGTGATCGGGACGTAGGGAACCTCGAGCAGATTGAGCGAGTCCACCAGCAGCGGCCAGTCCATGTGCTTCCACTGCAGGAACAGCAGCGCCCGCTCGGGATGCTGCTCTTCGATCACTCCCAGCATCCTCACCTTGCCTTGGCGTTGCAGGTCCTCGGTCGCGTCGTGCCACCCGGGCACGTGAATGCGGCAGCCCGCTCACCAGGAGGCGAAGACGTGGAGGATGTATTTCTCACCCTTCAGATCGGCCAGCGAGACGAGGTGTCCGGGTTCTTCCCCGGCCACCGGCAACGCGATGTCAGGCAGGGCCACGCGCTCGTCACGCGAGGAGGGCAGCGAGAGCTGAGCCAGGGCCGGAGCCGCGAGGACCAGGGCCAGGAGGGTCGAGAGCAGGAGAGAGCCGGGGTTGGGCGGGCGCTTGGATCGCATGACACCTACGCTACCAGGTTCTCGCCCCGGCTTGGCGCAGGGACTCCTGGAAAGCTCATCGCACTCCGAAGTCGAATACTCTGCCCCCTGAGGAGCCCACCGCGCCATAGGTAGGCATCGGGGTGGCGCCCGCGTAGTAGAAGCCATACTGGCCGGGCGTAAGAGGACTCTGGGGCTGAACCCGGAAGATCCCGTCCTCTACTTCCTCGAAGTCGAACAGACGTACGGTCTTGTCCAGGGCACCGCTTTCCGCCCCGAAGGCGTTCATCTGGCCCACGACGAGCTCTCGGTGGTTCTTCTTGTCCTGCACATCGAGCTCCGCGAGGACGAACTCTGCGGGACTGGTGGTGGCCTGGCTCTGATAGCTCAGCCCCGTCTCGGTTTCCTCGAAGTAGAAGTAGAAGGTCGGCCTCCGATCACGTAGCTGAAGTCGTGCGGACGTGCCCATCAAGACCGCCTTGGATTTGATCTTTGCCACTCCGTAGCTGAAGGCGTGCTTGAGAAAGCCCCCGGACTTCGCCTGCGAGTACACCGAGGGTTCGAGCTTGAGGAGACGGGGCTCTCCGGATTCCTGGAACAAATAGATGCCCGGAGAGTGAGGGGAGAGAGGGTTGTTGGGATCTCCGACCGGCTCTGCCGGCCCGGCGTTTCGATCCATCGCGTCTTTGCCGATCATCTCCGCGATCACGGTCTGCGGAATGCCGGCCTCCTTCAAGCTACGCAAGCCCTCCAGACTGAGGTCGAAGTCTGTCGGCGAGCTGCGGATCTTCTCCAACAGGACCTCGTCGCCGAACCCCATCTGGTGGAGCTCGATGATTGCGGCGTTGGAGAGAGTCTCGCCTTGTGCCTGCAAGCTGGCGCCGGGTGCCAGGAGACAGCAAGAGACGGCCGCGATTGCCAGTGAATAAGGCCGGAGCTTGACCATGGCAGGATCCTCTCTGGGACGTGGTGAGTCGAAACCCGCTTACCTGGCTGTAGAGACACCTTCTTTTGGGGGTCGGTTCAGTGGGGCAGTCAGCTTTGCACTGAGGCTCGATGGGATCGAGGAAATCACCCAACTGTGACACCAGCAAGCCCTCGCGGTGCCGTCAGCGAGTCATCGAGCGCTGTGAGGCCCGGTTCTCCAGGAAAGCGACTTCCTGAGCCGGGGGAAGACGTCGAGCCTCTTTCACGTCGCTTTGTCGACTTCCAGGGGGTGGAGCTCCGGATCGGCTGGGATTCTTCGCTGTTCTCCAGTGTGGGGAAGGCGATTTTTTGCGATACGAGCCGGTCGTCACTCCACCGTGATGGTCTTCGTCGGCGAGCAGAGCAGACAACTGCTGTCTTTGCAGGCGCTGCGCCGGTACTTCCCTTCGTCGCCGCTGACGAAGGTGTACTCGAGCGGGTTGGTGGCCGAGACGCAATTGGCGTCGACCTCCCACTGTCCGTTGACCAGCCGCTCGCCCTCGTAGTAGGCGGTGCTGGGCACATCGATGTCGACCTCGCAGCAGAGCTCTTCCTCGATCTCCGGACACGGCTCCAGCACCAGTCGGTCGCAAACCAGCGTAAAGGTCGCTTCTTCGTTGATCGAACAGGTCAGACCAAAGCACGACACCAGGAGGTCGCAGGTAAACGGGGTCGGGCAGCTCTGGGCCAGGGCGCCACCGGGCACCAATGCCATGATGGTGAGGGCTGTTCCCAGGGCGCAGAACAAGCTCTTCAAGGTCATGACCCTCTCCTTTCCTGAAGTGATGCCTTGAAGGTTACATGAGTAGTACAAAGAATACAAGGAGACTAGCTCGGCGCTTGGCGGCGTCGCCCGAGGCCCCACACCCCGACCAGCAAGGCTACCCCCGCCAGGTTCCAGACCGAGAACCGCGCGTCGCCGAAGACCGGGCCGGCTCCGGGGACGAGGGCCAGCACCGCGGAGAGCACCAGCAGCGCCCGTGCCAAGGGGCCGAGGGGTCTTCCGAGCCAGCCCGCGACCGCGGCGGCCAGGGGCACGATGCCCAGCACCGCCAGCCCCGTGGCGATCGAGATGCCTACCAGCGACGCCGCTCCGCCGTCCGTGGCGAGCATCAAGAGCTGCGGCCGGTAGACGAAGAGGAAGGGCAGCGCGAAACCCGCCAGCGCGAAGCGGAACGCCGCCAGGCTGGTGGACCAGAACGACGAGCCCGCCAAGCCGCTGGCGGCGTAGGCCGCCAAGGCCACCGGCGGCGTCACCATCGACATCATCCCGAAATAGAAGATGAACAGGTGTGCGGCGAGGGGAACCACGCCCAGCCGCCCCAACACCGGCCCTACCAGCGTCGCCAGCAGCAGATAGCACACCGACGACGGCAGCCCCATCCCCAACACCAGCGACGAGAGCATGATCACCAGCAGCGCCGGGAACAGGCTCTCCTGCGCCAGCGGAAGGATCAGCGAAGGCAGCCGGGTGCCCAGCCCGGTGAGGGTCACCACTCCCAGGATCACCCCCACCGAGGCCGCGGCGGCGATCAAGGGCATGCTGGCGCCGGCCGCCTGGCGCAGGGCACCGATCAGCTTGCGGCCGTCCAGCCGGGTGCGGGGCGAGGCCAGGCTGACCGCGAGCACCACGGCCAACGCCACGGTCGCAGCACGGAAGACCGTGAAACGGGCCAGCAGCATGCCGATGAGCGTGGCGAGACCCAGCCCGAACACGACGGCCTCCCAGGGCAGGCGAGCTCGGCTGTCTTCGTCCTCGGAGGGGAGATCTCGAGCTTTGGGAGTCGGAGCCGCGGTGGGGGAGGTGGCCGGCCAGTCCTTCGGAGACTCGAGGAGCCGGCCCCGGAAGTGCACCATCAGGAAGATCGACAGGTAGTACAGCACCGCGGGAATCAGCGCCGCCTTGAGGATCTCGAGGTAGGTCACCGGCGGCTCGATGATCTCCAACATCATGTAGGCGCCGGCACCCATGACCGGAGGGACCAGCGCGCCCCCCGAGCTGGCCGCCGCTTCCAGCCCCCCCGCCACCGAGCGGCTGAAGCCGGCGCTGCGCATCATCGGAATGGTCAGCGTGCCGGTGGTCGCGGTGTTGGCGACGGCGCTGCCGGACAGCGATCCCATCAAGCCGCTGGAAAGAACCGCCACCTTGGCCGGACCGCCGGTGCTCCGGCCGAACAGGCGTCGTGAGGTGTCGACCAGGAAGCCGGTGGCCCCGGTCGCCTCCAGCACCGCGCCGAAGACGATGAAAAGCACCACATAGGTGAACATCACCCGCAGCGCGATGCCGAACACGCCCTGGCTGTGGAGGAAGGTCTGCGAGGTGATGCGGGCGAGGTCGTAGCCGCGGTGGGGAAGGAGAAAGTCCGGGAGGTGCGGCCCCAGCGCGGCGTAGGCCAGAAAGACGACGGAGAGGGCGGGTAGCGCCCAGCCGACGGTGCGGCGCGCCGCCTCCAGGATCAGCAGGAGACCGCCGCCGCCGAGGGCCAGGTCCGCGGCGTGCTCGGCGCCGGCACGGTCACCGAGAGAACGGCCGTCGAGCCACCAGCTCTCGAACATCGGCTCGGTCTGAATCACCAGGTAGAGAAACACGACGACCGAGGCCAGGATCGGCAGCAGATGGAAGAAGACCAGACGCAACGGCCTCGGAGCTTGATGTTCGGCCGCAGACCTCTCGTCATCGCCGCTGCCCGCGTGGGTCTCTTCGAGCTCGGCATCGGCGGTTGGGCCGCCTTCATCGGCTCCGCGGGGAAGAAAGGCCAGCACCAGACCGATCAGCGCGAAGAGAGCGAGCTGCGAGAGCGGTGTCAGATGGGGAAAGTTGACCTCGGCCAGCACGAAGACGGTCAGCGCGATGGCCAGGACCGCGCGCAGCCGGGGGAAGGCCGAGGAAGTCGTCACTCGGTCGCGCTCGGCTCTGTTGCGCTCGCTTCTGTTGCGCTCGTCGTGTCAGGCCAGATGCCGATCTCGCGGTAGAAGCGCACCGCGCCCGGGTGGAACTCGGTACCGGTGTCTTTGACCACGATCTCCGGCCGGATAGTCCGGCCCGCCGGGTGCTTCTCGATCACCGCTTCGCGGTTCTCCCAGATCGCCTTGGTGACCTCGTAGACCAGCTCCTCGTCGGCATCGGCGGCGGCGATCAGATGGAGCGATCCGACGTTGAGACAGGGATAGTCCTCCTCGACGCCGGGGTAGGTACCGCCGGGGACCGTTGCGGGCTCGAAGAACGGATAGCGTGCAACCAGCTCCTTCATCACCTCGGGATCGAAGGGCACGAACCGTACCCGCTGGGCGCTGGCCGCCTGGGTGATCGACGCCGTCGGCACCGCGCCACCGAGGAAGGCCGCCGCCGCCGAGCCGTCCGCCAGCAGATCCACCGCACCGAATTGGGTGGCGTGGAGCGGCTCGAAATCGTCGTAGGACACCCCGTGGGCGTTGAGGATCGGCTCGACGAAGTGCTCGAAGCCGGCCCCCGCGGGCCCCACCGTCACCCGGTGGCCGGCCAGGTCCCGGATCGTCTCGATCCCCGAATTCGCCGGGGTGACGAAGAAGGCGACGTTGGGGGCCAGCGTCATCACTGCCCGCACCGCTTGTGGCGCTTCCCATTCGCGCTCGCCACGCACCGCGAAGTAGGTGATGGCGGAGTTGGCGAGCCCGAAGTCCAGCTCTCCCGTGGCCAGACGCCGGATGTTCTCCTGGGTGCCCTTGGTGGCCTCGGCGGTCACCTGCCAGGCACCGCCGGAGGCGTCCTGGAGCACCTGGGCGAAGGCCCCACCGATGACGAAGAACGCGCCGCCCGGAGGTGCCGTGCCCACCGACAAGAATCGCCGCCCCGGCGCTCTTCCTCCGTCCCCGTCGGGGGCTCCACCGCCGGAGCAGGCGGCGAGCCCCAGCAGGCTCGAGACGGTGACGAAGAGCAGCCACCGCCGGAACGACGGGACCATGGGGACGCGGGAGCTCCGGAACGGGGATCGAGTCATGGAACGGGCCTCCTCGGCATGGGTCCGGGTTCGGGGTCCGGGTTCAGGCTCCGGACGTCGGGAGGCGCCATCCTACCGCTGTAGGAGACGGGCCGCAACGGGCTCGCCTCAGCGTTCGTTCTTTGCGACCTCGCGCGCCTTGCGGCGCTTCTCGCTCTTTCGGACCTCTTCCGCCAGGCGCCGGATCTTGTCGGGGTTGTAGCCGCGCAGCAGGGTGCCGTCGAAGTCGATGACCGGCACTCCGGCTCCCCGGCCGGCCTTCTTGATCATCTCCCGGGCGGCCTCACGGTCCCTCTCGATGTCCTTCTCGACCCACTCGATGTCGAGCTCGTTGAGGAGCTTGCGGGCCTTGCGGCAGTAAGGGCACCAGGAGGTGCTGTACATGACGATCCGCGGTTCCTCGCCCGCGGTCGCCCGCTCGCTGGCCTCGAAGTCGATGTAGTCCCGCGGAAGCTGGTCGACCCGTCCGTCGGCATGGGTGAACAAGACCGCCCGGCCCTTCATCTGCCAGTTGCCCTGGGTCTCGATGCGCTGGCCGTCGCGGGTGACGAGCCAATCTGCCGAAGCGGGCAGCGAGAACAGCAGCCCTGCCCCGAGGGACAGGAGCAGAGCGACACGTGGGATACCTGAGAACGTCTGACGCATCGAGGCGTTCCTCCAAGTGCCGATGAACGGAGTAGAACGACAGAACAGGATCGAGTCGACGCTAGGGTCGACCCGAGTATCTATCGGAGTCGACCTTCGATCAAGGAGGAGCGAGCCGGGTCACCTCTCTGCAAGCGGCCCGGTCAACCGCCGGCAGCCCGCTCCTCCGAGCGCGCGGACGCTTCCACGGTGGGCCTTAGCGCCTGTCTCAGCGGCCGACGGCGACCCTTGCGACGTTCCTTTTCCACCGTCCGGTAGTAGGGATAGAAATCCACCTGGATGGTGTGGCGGCGGGAATCCACGTAGCGTTGGCGGACCTCGTCGCGTTCCTTGCGCAGCACTGCTTCCATTTCCTGTCGGGACGGCAGCCCCGCCTCGCCTGCCAACAGATCCGCCACCCATTCACCCTGGATCTCCGCCAGCGGCATGGTTGCTCCCAGCGGCTGGATCAGACCGATGAAGTAGAGGCTCGGCAGCCCCGGGTGGACCACCCGGTGGTAGAGGGCGAGCTCGTTGCCGTCCGGGTTCACCAGCTCTCGGTCGAGAAATGGGAACGAGATGTCGTAGCCGGTGGCGTAGACGATGACGTCGACTTCTTCCTCGGAGCCGTCGACGAAACGCACCCGGTCGCCGCGGCGCTCTGCGAGATCGGGCTTGACGGTGATGCGGCCGTGACCCACGAGGTTGAGCAGCTCGTTGGAGACGGTGGGGTGCTCGGCGCCGAATTCATGGTCCGGGGTGGGGAAGCCGTAGCGCGACTGCTTGCCGCGGGAGAGGAAGAGCAGGAGCCGGAACATCGAGATCTGGAGCCACAGCGGCAGCCGCGACATGAACGGCGAATTCCACTCGTCGAGCGGCTTGCCCAGGATGTACTTGGGGACCACGTGGGCACCGCGGCGGGTGGACAGAAAGATCTTCTCAGCGAACCGGGCCGCCTCGCAGGCGATGTCCACACCGGAGTTGCCGACGCCGAGCACCAGCACCCGGCGGTCCTGGATCGCGTCCGGAGTCTTGTAGTCGTGGGAGTGGATCTCCAGCCCGTCGAAGTGCCCCGGGAAGGTCGGCCGGTGGGCGCACCAGTGGTGGCCGTTGGCTACCAGCACGGCACCGTAGCGCTCCGTGCGCTCGGCGCCGTCGGGCCCCCGGACGGTGACCTCCCAGCCACGCTCGCCCGGCGCGACGCTCTCGCCAGGACCACCCTGAGGAATTGGCTCGATCCGCTCTACCGAGGTGTTGAAGGTGAGAGCATCGCGGATCCCGAAATGGTCCACGTAGCTCTCGAAGTATTCGAGGACCTGGCTGTGGTGGGGGAAGTCCGGATAGTCCTCCGGCATCGGGAAATCCGAGTAGGCCATCTTGGCCTTGGAGGTGTTGATGTGGAGCGAGCGGTAGGCGGCGGAGACGCCGTTGTCGTTGCCGTAGCGCCAGTTGCCCCCGAGGGCGGAGCCCTTCTCGAAGCAGTCGAAGGGGATGCCGCGCTCTTGCAAGATCTTGGCGCACGCGATACCGGACGAGCCGGCACCGACGATGCAGGCTTTGTCGAGCCGCAGGACGGACGGTGTCTCGGAGGGGGTACCCGGCATGGCCTTCTCAGGATACCAGGGGCTGGCCCTGCGTCCCTCAGTCCCCACGCAGCACCGCCGCAGGATCGACCCGCGCGGCGCGCAGGGCCGGCAGCCAGGTGGCCACCAGAGCGACCGCCCCCAGAACCAGCGGTGCGGCGAGCAGGGAGACTGGATCGGTGGTCGTTACACCCACCAGGTCACCCACCAGCCACCGGGCGGCGATGACCGCTGCGACGAGACCCAGCACGATGCCCACCACGAGCCGCTTCGCGCCCTGACGGAGCACCAGGGCCTCGACCTTGCGGGCCTCGGCACCCAGCGCCATGCGGATCCCGATCTCCCGCTGTCGCTGCCGCACGTAGAAGGCAAAGGCGCCGTAGAGCCCCAGCCCGGCGAGCAGGACCGCCAGCACCGCGAAGCCACCGATGAGCGAGACGGCGAAACGGGTCGCTCCCATCGAACGCAGCCACTGGGTCTCGAGCGTGCGTGCGGCGTCGAGGGGAACGTCCGGATCAAGCTCGGTCACCGCTGCCCGCACCGCGGGGAGCACCGTGAGGGGATCCTGGCCGGGAGCCGTCCGGACGTGCAATGCGGTGCGCGACACGAAGTCGGACTGGGCCAGCGGGATGTAGAAGTGGAGCCGCGGTTGCTCGGTGAGCGACCGGTACTTCATGTCGCTCACCACCCCCACGATCTCCAGGGTCTCGTCGTCGCCGGTGTGGATCTGCCCGCCCACCGCGTCGCCGTCCGGCCAGAGCCGATCCGCCAGCGTCCGGTTGACGACCGCCACGCTGGGTGTGCCGTCGCGGTCGGCATTGGTGAAGAACCGGCCCTGGATCTGGGTCAGCCCCAGAGTATCGAGATATTCCGGGGTCACCGGCCGGAAGTCCAGATCGAACCCCGTCTCTCCCTCGGGGGGCTCCCAGCCGTCGATTCGAGCGCGGGTGCTGATGCGTCCACCGTACAGCGGCACCGGGTACCCGAGGCTCGCGGTCTCGACGCCGGGAAGCACCGTCACCCGCTCCAGCAGCCGGTCGTAGAGAGCCAGGGTCTGCTCGTTGTCGTAGGTCTCCCGTCCCAGTTGGATTCCCGCCAGCAGGACGTTCTCGACGTCGAAGCCGGGATCGATGTCGCTGAGGTGGAGGAGCGAGCGGAGCTCGAGACCGCAGGCGGTGAGCAGCACCAGGGAGAGTGCCAGTTGGGCGACGACGAAGGCGTCCCGGGTGCGCGAGGAGCGTCGGGAGGAGGTGGTCGGAGCCATCCGCAGCACGGCGAGGATGTCTGGACGCAGCGTGGCGAGGGCGGGCACCAGCCCGGCGACCAGCCCGCACGTCAGGGCGACCAGCGCGGCGAAGGCGGCGACTCCCAGATCCGGTGTCAGCTCCACGGTCCGTGCCACGCCGGACAGCGGCGAGTTGGACAAAAGCCACAACACCGTGTCGCCGCCCCAGACGGCGAGCATCAGCCCGGCGGCGCCGCCGGCCAGGCCCAGCACCACGCTCTCGGTGAGCACCTGCCGGATCAGTCGTCCCCGGCCGCCGCCCAGCGCCAACCGCACGCCCATCTCCTGCTGCCGCTCCGCACCTCGTACCAGGAGCAGCCCGGCGACGTTGGCGCAGGCCACCAGTAGCAGCACCCCCACCGCGCTCTGGAGGCGCGCGATAAAACCGCCCAAGTAATCCTGCCAGTAGGGGTGCGACAGCCCGGGGGAGACCCGCGCGTCCCGGCCTTCGTACTCCTCCGGCCACTCCGTCCGCAGACGGGCGGCCGTGGTCTCCGCTTCGAGCTGGGCCTGGTCGAAGGTGGCGTCCGGGTCCAGACGGCCGAGGAGCTCGAGCCAGACCGAGCCGCGGCCGGTGAAGAGATCCGTCGAGCCCATCCCCATCACCCGGGGTTGCAGGGTGATCGGCAGCCAGGCGTCCATGCGCTGGAGGTTGTCGTGACCCTTGAATCCGGGGGGCGTGACCCCGACCACCTCCAAAGGCGTGCCGTTGACCCGGACGGTCTGACCCACCGCTTCGGTGGCGGAGCCAAACAGGCTCTCGGCGACCCCGTGGCGCAGCACCGCGATGGCCGGCTCGCCCGGGACCTCGGTGTCGGACGGGACGAGCAGCCTTCCCGCCGCCGGAGGCACGCCGAGGGTCTCGAAGTAGTTGCCGGAGACCAGCGGGGTCCTGCGCCGCTCCACACCGGACTCGGAGGAGACCGTGGCGTCGAGCATGGAGAACGCCGCGAGATGGGAGAGTGAGGGCACACCCGCCCGGTAGTCCTCGACCTCGGGCCAACCGAAGGTGTCGAAACCCTCGCCGTCCTGCACCCGGCCGAGGAGCAGCAGGCGATCCGGCTCCTGCACGCCGGCGGGGGCGTCCAGCAGCAGCGCCTTGGCGAGGGTGAAGAGGGCGACGTTGGCGCCGATGCCCAACGCCAGCACGGCGATGACGGTGAAGGTGAACCCGGGCCGGGAGGTCAAGGTGCGCAGGGTGACGCGAAGGTCTTGGAAGAGCGTGGACATGGTGAGGCGTCGGAGCAAGCTGGGTGCCACGGCGAGAACCCGCGGGTTTCGTCGAGCTTGCGAGGGTCTCCGTCCCGCCAACGGTCAGCCGTTGCCCGCTGGCGGACGCTCGGCCGGGTCCAGATATCCGGTTCCCACAGAAAGAAGGTCTCGGGTCACCGCGTCGAGGGACTGTGGCGTTCCAGACCGTCCCATTCCCTCGCTTGGAAACACCAAGGATAGAAAGAGAAGCCGTAAATATACATATGGAGGCACTACTGTCCGGTAGAAGTGTTACAAACCCTCGCGTAAACTGCTGCGGAGCAAGCACTTGTATACCATTTGTGGGGTGTCATGGATTTGAGCTCGGGCAGCTCTCTTGTTGAGACGGCTGTCGCAA